>JGI11705J14877_10000994_pt1 | contig 16757 bp, 15 predicted proteins | sample Etolaghawater15m_FD_14877 | JGI IMG/M metagenome (IMG submission 14877)
TGTTAGTGGGAATTCTAAGTCTGCCCCTTTTATTGAAAAGATTAAGAATAACTTGGCACAGCAAGGTTTTAAGATTTCAAATACTAAAACAAATGCAATAAATATAAGACTCCAAACAAGTGATAACATAAATAGTAAAGGAATAAGTATAGTTGTCATAAGCATAGGTATAGATGTGTATGATAAATCAGAACGAATCGGTGGACAAAGAATCATAGTTAAAGAGAGATACAACTCTTTATCAAATGTGTATAAAAATGCAGCTATTCATTTTGGTAAAGATATAGAAGCAAAAGGGATTAATGAGTTAATAGGAATTAATCTTAATATAGATGAATAAATATTTAAAAGATTTTACTAATTATTAACCTCTAAGTAATATACTATTGTACATAATTTAATAGAGGTGATAAGAAAATGCTAAGTAAAATCCAGAGTGTAAAAGCTGAGGTTGCAAAGGTTGTTGTAGGGCAGGAGAAGATGATAGACTCTCTGCTAATCGCTTTGATGTGTGAAGGACATATTCTCATAGAGGGTGTCCCAGGACTTGCCAAAACTACAACTGTTAATGCACTCGCAAAAGCTCTAGGACTTCACTTTAAGCGTGCTCAGTTTACTCCTGACTTACTCCCCTCAGATATCTTAGGTGCTGAGATATATGATCCTCAAAACAATCAGTTTAAAATCAAAAAAGGTCCTATTTTTACAAATCTTCTACTTGCAGATGAGATTAACCGTGCTCCAGCAAAAGTACAATCTGCTCTGCTTGAGGTTATGCAAGAGAAGCAGGTAACACTTGGAGATACTACTTTTAAACTAGAGCCTCCATTTTTTGTTATGGCTACACAAAATCCAGTAGAACAAGAGGGAGTTTACCAGCTCCCAGAAGCACAGCTTGATCGTTTTATGCTCAAGCTTATAGTGGACTATAACTCAAAAGCTCAAGAGCTTGAGATAGCAAGAAGAATCTCAAGTGGAAGTTTTGAAGAGATACACCCTGTACTAAATGCCACAGACTTAGATGAACTCAAAAAAGCTATAAAAGCCGTTCATGTCGATGCAGAAGTAGAAGAGTATATGATAGAACTCGTAAATGCTACAAGAAATCCAAGCGAATATGGACTCGATGAGATAAAAGAGTACATCCAGTTTGGAGCAAGTCCGCGTGTAAGTATAGATATGTTCAAAGCTGTAAAAGCTATGGCGTTTATGAGAGGAAAAGAGTTTGTAACGCCAGTAGATGTTGCCTACATAGCAAAAGAGTTAATGCGTCATCGTATAGTACTCACTTATGAAGCAGAAGCCGAGGGCATAACTACTGATGAGATTATTCAAAAAGTCTTAGAAACTGTTGCTATTCCGTAGGTTGTAGCCTTGAGTAAATTACAAAAAATCTTAGTTCGGGCTCGTCGTCAGGTCTTCTCAGAAATGGTGGGAAACAATCCTTCCATTTTTCAAGGAGAGGGTTATGACTTTATAGAGCTTCGCGAGTATATGCCAGGCGATGACATCCGTCATATAGACTGGAATATTACGGCGAAAATGCACAAGCCTTTTATAAAGATTTTTCGCGAAGAGCGAGAGCTTAATGTTGTCATTGTAAGTGTTCTAAACGGAAGTGTCCACTTTGGCTCAAAGAAGTTTAAACAAGATGTTATCGCGGATGTTGTGGCACAGCTCTCTTACTCCACTTTGAAAAATGGTGACCTTTTAAGCTCTTATATCTTTACAGATAAAATGATATCGGCATTAAAACCAAGTAAAAAACTTCATCAGATTCATAAAAGTGTAGATGAGATTTTAAACTTTGATGCACTCAATCAAAAAGTGGATTTTAAGTTCTTAGGCGACACCCTTTTTAGACGATTAAAACGCAAGTCTCTCATTCTTATAGTAGGAGATTTTTTTGAGATTCCTGATTTAAAACTCTTAGCCAAAAAACATGAAGTCGTGGCTCTGATAGTACGTGACCACCTAGAAGAGAGACCTCCTGTTATGGGGTTTAGCTCTTTGGTTGATCCTGAGAGTGGAACTGTGTTAGAGGGTGATTTTAACAAACGCAGCGTAGAAGAGTATGCAAAAAAAGTTCATGCCCACGACAGAGAACTCTATGCAACTTTTAGAAAACATCAGATTCGTTTTACAAAAGTCTATACAGATGCAAATGTAAGCGTTGCGCTTCGTAGACTTTTTGAGGGACGCTAAGCATGGATAAAACTTATGATATTCCACTCCATGACATAAAGCCACTTGTAGAGATCCAAGAGTACTCTATGGAGTATCTTATAGCGATAAATGTAGTTTTGATTGTCATTTTAATGGCATTTATTTATATATTTTTCAAATGGTTGCAAGATAAAAGAAAATATAACATCAGAAAAGAGCATTTAAAACTTCTTAACTCTTTAGATATAAATGATACTAAAAATGCTGCCTATAAGCTTACCCTTTATGGTGCTACTTTTAAGGGTGACACTCCAAGACATCACAAGGCTTTTGATGAACTTTTTGATAACTTGCAAAAGTACAAGTACAAAAAAGATGTAGATAGTTTTGATGATGAGACACTCCATTTCATAGAGATTTACAGGGGGATGCTAGATGCTTGATTTTTTTGGTGGTTTGTACTTTGAGTTACCAAAACTTGCATTTTTGATTTTCTTTTTTATAGCGTGTGAAACGCTGTGCAAGATGAAGCTTCCCTCGCTTTACTTTCCTCATGCTTCGCAGTTTATGCAAGGTGGAGTCTCATCTTCAAAGTTGCTCTTTTTACTCAAATGGATAGGAATTGTGATGATGATACTTGCACTCATGTCTCCTGTAAAAGATGAGTCTTATGAGCTTGAACCAAAACATGGACATGAGATAGCTCTCATCCTTGATGCTTCTCAATCTATGCAAGCAAGAAATTTTGATGAGCTTAATCCTCTACTAACTCGTTTTGATGTTGTTAAGATGATAGTAGCAGATTTTATAGCTAAGCGTGAGAGTGACAACATTGGGCTTGTAGTGTTTGGGGCATACTCTTTTATAGCCTCTCCACTTACATATGATGAACACATACTCTCGCGTATCGTTTCACAGCTTCAAATTGGTATGGCAGGACAATACACAGCACTCTATGAGTCTCTTGCACAGGGTGTAAATCTTCTTAAGATGAGCGAGTCAAAATCAAAGGTAGCCATACTCCTCACAGATGGCTACTCAACACAAGAAGTAGACAAAATTCCACTTGATGTCGCATTAGAGATGGCAAAAAAAGAGGGTGTCAAAGTTTATCCTATCGGTATTGGACTACCAAATGAGTACAATCGTGCAGTCCTTATGCAAATAGCAAAAGAGACTGGCGGAGTGGCATTTGGAGCTTCGAGTGCGAGAGAACTTCAAGAGATTTATGAGAAGATAGATGAGCTTGAGAAGTCAGAGATAAAAAATGAGAGTTTTACATATCTGAAGTACTACTATGTTTATCCTCTTTTTGTAGCACTTATCTCACTTATGCTTTACATCTACCTTAGAAATAAGAGAGGGAGTAACTAATGGAGTTTCAACATCCAGAGTTTTTGTACTACATGCTTGTGCCTCTTTTTATACTTTTTGGGTTTTTACTTACACAAAGAGAGTCGCAGGCTACTTTTTTCAGTGAAGATGTGATGAGTAAGCTGCGTGTAAGTGCTAATACCTTGACACTTAAAGCTAGAAATGCTCTTTTTATGCTTATTGGTATATTGATACTTATCGCATTGGCTGGTCCTGTAATACCGGAGGGAAAAGTAGAGATAAAAGCAAAAAGTGCTGACATTATGGTCGCATTAGATATCTCAGACTCAATGCTTGCAGAGGATGTTTATCCTAATCGTTTAAAGCTTGCAAAACAAAAAGCACTTGAACTTTTAAAACTCGCACCAAATGAACGCATAGGTGTCATCGCGTTTGCAAAGAACTCTTACCTTGTTTCACCTCTTAGTTTTGACCATGATGCAGTAGCATTTTTACTCAGACAGCTCAACACAGACTCCATCACAGAAAAAGGAACAAATTTTCTTTCAATGCTTGAAGTAGTCGATAAAAGCATAAAAAAAGAGTCAAAAAAGTATCTGCTCATACTGAGTGATGGAGGCGATGAAAAAGACTTTTCACGAGAGATTGCTTATGCAAAAGAGAAAGATATAGCTGTGTTTGTCTTAGGAGTAGGAACGAAAAAAGGCGCACCAATAAAACTAAGCAGTGGAGAGTTTATCAAGCACAAAGGCGATATTATAGTCTCTAAACTAAACGCTGATATATCTACATTTGCAACTAAAACAGGTGGCGTTTACATAGAGGGTGTCAACTCCATAAAAGATGTCAAAACGATGTTGGTGGAGATAGAAGCACATAGTGAGAAAAAAGAGCTAAAGTCTCAAGAAGTTGCTCGTTTTATACCGCTCTTTTATTTTCCGCTTGGTTTGGCACTACTTCTACTCCTTGTAGCTACATCATCTATGAGTAAACGCGAGAAAGTATATCTTCCCTCTGTAGTTTTGATGGCTGCGTTTATGACTTTTTCTCCCCAAGCTAATGCAGGGATTTTAGACTTTGTAGATTTGGATAAGGCAAAAAGTGCTTATGAAAAAGGTGAGTATAAGAAGAGTGCAGTACTTTATGCAGAGTATGCCAAGAAGTCAAAGAGTGGTGAGAGTTACTACAATGTAGGAAATGCTCTATATAAACAGGGTAAGTATAAAGAGGCACAAGAGGCTTACCAAAGAGCAACTTTTGAAGATGAAACAAGTCGTGCGAAAAACTTTGCAAATCTAGGAAATAGCTATGCAAAACAGCGAAATAAAGAGAGCCTTCAAAAAGCAGTAGAATCATATGAAAGTTCTTTGAAACTTCAAGAGGATAAAGAGACGAGAGAGAATCTTGAAGCAGTGAAAAAAGCTCTAGAAAAGCAAAAACAAGAAGAACAAAAACAAGAAGATCAAGAGCAAGAAGACAAAAATCAAGAAAACAAAGAAAACCAAGAGAACCAAGATCAAGAAAAACAAAACAAGCAAAATAAAGAAAAAAACAAGCAAGGTGAAGACAAAGAAGATACTAAACGAGACTCTCAAGAAAATCAAGAAGAAAATCAAAAAAATGAAAAACAGCAAAAAAATGATGAAAAGAGTGAAGATATGAAGTCCAAAGAAAAAGAACAAGAGAGTGAACAAAACGCGGACAAAAACGAAGAGAATAAAGAGGAAAAAAAAGAGAAACAAGAGACTCAAGAGGAGTCAAAACAAAAGCAAAATGAAGATAAACTCCAAGAGCTTAAAAACGATGAAAACCAAACACAAGATAGCCAAAGCACTTCAGCTTTACAAGAAAAAGAGCCTCAAGAGATGAGTGATAAAGAGGAGAAGAAGTGGCTACAAAGATTAAACCAAAATCCAAACACATATCTCTACAGACTAAACGCAGAGGATAGACAACAGGAGAACAAAAATGAAAAACCTTGGTAAGATAGTACTCTTTTTACTACTCTTTAGTGTAACACTTTTTGGAGCTGTTAAAGCATCTCTAGATACTCGTGTAGTCTATAGCGGTGAGATGGTGACATACAAACTCTCTTTGAGTGGAGAGGACATAGTAAAACCAGCACTCACTCAAATATGTGGTAATGATATAGTCGCTACAAGCTCTCAAACAAGTATACAGAGCATAAATGGAAGTTATGAAAAAACATACACATTGAGCTATCAGTTTATGCCACAAAACTCTTGTACAATCGAACCCCTAGAGGTTAGTATAGATGGCAAAACTGAAAAATCAAATAGTGTAGAGCTTATAGTAAAAGAGCCATCACAAGATAAAGATGCTCCTTTTATGCTAAGCCTAAAACCCTCAAAAACATCTCTGTATGTTGGAGAGCCTTTCGAGCTTGTTTTGACACTGACTCAGAGTCTACGAGCACAAGCAGTCGATAGCAAATTTGTTGCTCCTGAGTTTAAAGGTGTTTGGATAAAGTCTGAGGGTAAACCGACTCGTGTAGATAACGGTGAGAACATTGTTACGACGGTTGTCTATACTCTCGCACCACAAAGAGAGGGCAACCTCACAATAGAGGCAGCACAACTAAGAATAGCTTCAAGAGTCTCAGGAACAAATAGCTGGGGAACTTTTGCACCGCAGGTAAAATGGCGAAGTTATTACTCTAACAAACCGACTCTAGAGGTAAAGTCAATTCCAAAAGGTGCTTCACTTATTGGTGATTTTAGCATTAAAACTAAGTTGGACAAAAAAGAGATAAATCCAAATGAGGCACTTAATCTAACTATTGTTGTAGAGGGAGTTGGAAATTTGGAAGATATAAAAAGTTTTAAACCCTATGTAGAAAATGTAAATGTTTTTGATGAAAAAATAGTGATAAATGTTAATAAACTGACACAAAAACTTGCATTTGTTTCAGATAGAGATTTTACTATTCCTGCATTTGAGCTTCTCTTTTTTAACACAAAAACTCAAAAAGTACAAAAGATTACAACAGAACCAATAGCAATAAAAGTAAGTGGAAGCACTCCAAAAAAAGAGTTAAATATAGAGCGAGATGAAACGCCAAAAGATGAAGTAGTTCTTGAAAAAGGGCTCATCAAAACTGTTGTAGATAAGAGTATGCTTGGAGTGGCATTTTTTGTAGGCTTACTTCTTGGAGTAGCACTTATGTTTGCAAACTCTCTAAGAGGGAAAAAGCGCGAAAAAAGTTTTGATATCAAAGATGAAAAAGTCTTGATGATGAAACTTCTACCTTATAAAGAGGATACAGATGTTCAAAAGATAGTGGATGTACTGGAGAAAAATTTGTATTCAAATGCTAAAGAAGTTGTAGATAAAAAACTTTTAAAAGAACTAGTCAAACGCCACAATATCTCTTAATCGAGAATATCGTGCAGTTTGTTTCCATCAGCCATCTCTTGATGGACTCTATCCCAATCATCACACTCAATGGCGTTTTTAAGTTGTTTTAGTTGGCTTTCAAAGAGAGTGATAGCCTCAAGTAAGTTGGTTTTGTTCTGTCTAAAGATATCCTCCCACATATAAGGAGAACTTTTAGCAAGACGACTCATAGAGCGATATCCACCGGCTGCAAGTGCCAAGATGTTCTCTTTGTCCTCTTGTCGCATTACTGTGTTTGCTATGGAGTACGAGATTGCATGAGGCATGTGTGAGATAAATGCGGCATGCCTATCATGCTCTGCAGCATCCATATATGTTTTTTTCATCTTAAGCGACTTGAAGATTTTTTTTGCTATTTTTTGCTGCTGCTCACCACTCTGCTCAAGGTTACATAAAACAACTACCTTCTCTTCGTAGAGTCCCTCAATAGCTGCACTTGGACCAAAGTTTTCTGTTCCTGTCATTGGATGAGCTGCTACAAAGTTTTCTCGTATGGCATTTGGTACTGAGGAGACTATCTTCTCTTTTGTACTTCCAAGGTCAATAATTGTTATTGATTTGTCTACATCTGTTAGCTCTTTGAGAGCTGCGATAACACCATTTACAGGAATTGCTAAAAAGATAACATCACACTCTTTAATCTCTTGAAATGTTACTATTGAGTGGACTAGACCAAGTTTTAAGGCAGTTTTTTCATGCTCTTTATTGTGGTCGTAGCCAAGAATTTTTGTGACATAGTCTTGTCTTTGAAGACTCAGTGCTAGTGAGCCTCCCATCAATCCTAGTCCTATTATTGCTATATTCATTTTAAATCTTTCGTATGAGTTTGGCAATTATACTCAATTTACTCTAAATCTTTTAAGTTAGTGCTTTGTACTCATAATCAAAAATTAGACATTCATGTTTAAAGTATTGGTCTGCTAGCTCTTTATAAAAAACATAATAGTCTGTCTTTCAAATAAGTTCTATTGGGTTTTCTACAGATGTATCCGATAACAAAGTTTTACTTGCTGCAGTAAAAAAATGGTTTATGTTTACATCTTTTGCTTCAGACAAACTAGCTCAATTCTTTCATTTGTATTTTTGTCTGTTAAGATGAATACAAATAAACATATTAGTAATAAAATAACAGCTCTTTTCATTTATACCTTTGCTTTTCACATCTTATGATTTATATTCATAAGTAGTACAACAAATATATATCATAATTTATAGTTTAGACTCTCTTTTACTATAGATTAACCTCATAATGGGTAAAATCTTTTCTAATTTTAACTATGGAATTTTAATGCAACTATTTTTATCCTCTTTACTTCTTTTACTCTCTACGGCCATTTATGCACAAACAATAAAAACAATTAATTACGAGGGAATGGTACAGATATCCAAACCTGTAGCCCTTAGAATGCTTCCTTTTGAAGTAGGCGATGAACTAGAACGCCAAAAAGTTGATGAGGCTATAAAGAAGTACTTCACTCAAGGCTATTTTAATGATATTTGGGCTGAGTTTGATGAGGGTGTTTTAACATTTTACTTCAAAGAAAAAGCGATTATTTCAAAGGTGGAGCTTAAGGGCTGGAAAGAGAGCGATGATGAGGTCAAAGACAATGTCATACAGATAAAAAAAGGCTCACTTTATAATGAAAAAAAGCTTGAAGCCGCTAAAAAAAGGATCATAGAAGCAATCTCTCAAGAGGGAAAAATAGACTCAGTAGTAGAGATAGAAAAAGAGTATCTTGAAAACGGAAGTATAAAAGTTACTTTTCTTGTAAGTGAGGGAGAAGAGATTAGGATCGAAGAGCTAGACTACAGTGGTGTTTATGGTGTTGATAGTGATGATTTTGATGATGTTATAGCAAATAAAAAGCATCAATTTATGGGGTGGTTTTGGGGAAGAAATGATGGAAAAATGTTTCTTAGAGATTTAGAGTATGATAATCTAAGAATTCGTGACTTTTATATGCAAAATGGTTATCTTGATGCAAAAGTAAATGCTCCTTTTGTCAGAGTAAACTTTGATCACTACACAGCTGATATGAGCTACCAGATAGAAGAGGGTGAGCCATATACCATAAGAAAAGTGAGTATTCTTCAAACTACTGAGGTTATAGAAAATGAGAAGATACAAGAGAAGATATCTTTAGAAGTTGGAGAGACTTTTAACATTAAAACTTTTAGAGATGACTCTGAAAAAATAAAAACACTCATAGCCGATCTTAGCTATGCATATGTGCAAGTTGTTCCTGACTTGAGAAAAAACAAAGAGGACCATACGGTTGAAGTAGTCTTTAAGGTGACTCCTGGTGACAAAGTAAGAATTAGAAATGTACTTATATCAGGAAATACTCGCACTCTTGATAGAATAATTCGTCGCGAACTCTATTTAGGCCCTGGCGATATGTACTCCTTAACAGATTTAAGTGACTCACGTGGAGCACTTGGCCGCTTGGGTTTTTTTGATGGAAACACTATTGAAGAGAAGCGTATTAACAACAAAACTATGGATCTTATAGTAAAAGTTAAAGAGGCACCAACTGGAAATATTCAGCTTGGTGGAGGTTATGGTTCGTATGGTGGAATACTTTTAAGTGTTGGTGTTAATGATAGAAATGTTTTTGGTTCAGGAATAAATGTCGGAGTAAAAGCTGAGAAGTCACAAACAACAGAGAGTTACTCATTTAACATCTCAAACCCGCGTTTAAATGATAGTGACTTTAGTGGAAACTTTTCTATCTTTCACTCTTCATATGATTACAATGACTACTCGGTATTTACAGATGGTGTTTCTATTGGTGCAGGGCATAGGTTTTCTCGATACATAAGTGGATATATCGGATATGGATACTCAAGTAATGATTATGCATTTGCGGATGACTTTAACCAATCTTTGTATGGTGTAAACATTTTTGAACCTTACACGAAAAGTGGTGTGACAGTAAGTGCAAACTGGGATAATACGGATGACTTTTATCTTCCTCGTAAAGGCTTTACATTTTCACAAAGTTTTGAAAAAACAGGGATTGGAGCCGATGCAGACTATCTCAAATCTCGTACAAACTTTAACAAATATCTCGGACTTGAGGAGTGGATCGGCTTTGATACTATCTTTAGATACAAAGCTCGATTTTTCAATATCATAGATAACGGCTACATCCCTTTAGCTGAAAAGTTTTATATGGGTGGTATAGGAAGTGTAAGAGGATATGAAGCCTATTCTCTTTCACCAACTATAGCTGATTCTGATGCAGCTGATGGCATAAGAAGAATTGGGGGGACAAACACTTTTTCAAACTCGCTTGAACTTAGTTTTCCTCTTGTTCCAAAAGCGAAGATGCGTTTGGTGACATTTGTAGATGCAGGTGTGATTATGGATACAAAAACGCAAGGTTTGCTTACAAACAGCATTGCTCGTGGAGGTTATGGCGCAGGACTAGAGTGGTTCTCACCTGTTGGTCCAATTCAACTTATGTTTGCAAACCCACTTAACCTTCAAGAGGGTGACAGAGCATCAAGCTTCGAGTTTACGATGGGACAGAGATTTTAAGCTTCAAAGAGTACTTGAAGTTCAGAGTTATTACACTCGAGTTTAGCGACAGCATCTTTAGAGATATATAGATTGTTCGGTGAGAAAATAGTGAGTATTCCATCTTTAAAACTTATCTCAAAATCTATATTTCTAGGTCTATGACTCAGAAGTGATATACTCAAAGAGAGTAGGTAACTCAGAGCATTCGTGTTTCGAGCTGATGGAAGTAGTTGTCCATACTTTTCTAGATGACACTCTGCAGGAAGCTTACTCTTTGCATACTTTGTGAGTGTAGCTATAAGAGTTATGCTAGAGTGAGTAAAGCCATACTCTAAAGCACTCTGTATAAGATAGTAAGTGTGTTTGTTTTTAGAATAAAAGTGGACACTACTCCCACAAGGATAAAGCTTAGCTGCAAGTCCTAGCTCATATCTATATCTTTCATCAAGACCTAAATAATCTTTTGTCAAATCAAAAAGCTTTTTGCTTAAAAAACTAAGTTGATTCGAGTAACTTGTTTGAGATATGTGAGAATCTCTAAGGTATGCAACAGAGGTGTTGTAGTTGTGTGGAAATTGGTCATTCGAGTTTCTTAGTAAATCACTAAGGTAAACGCCATCACGAACACCCACACCACTGGTTATAATCTTATTGATTTCTAGTTTTTTTACTAATTGTTTAAGTATAAGGACACCAGGTTTGATAACATCAAATCTATTACTCTTAATGCCAAGCTCTTTTAGTCTTTGCTCATCAGCATCTAATACATCTACGAGAAAACTTTTAAATGTTTCAACTGAGTACTCATATGCATGAAGTTTATTTAAGGGATAGTTAGAGTTCTTCATTATGGCATTTGAGATAGCTCTAAAAGTTCCTCCAATACCAACGAGTGTTGTTATATCTTTTGTCATAAGAGTTTCAAGTTGTGCATCTATATAGCTCTTTGCACCTTTTATGTCGCCTCTATCAAAGTAGAGTTCTTTAAGACGAACAGTACCGAGTTTAAGAGATATAGTATTTGAGACACTGTTTTTGTCAATAAAGGCAAACTCAGTCGAGCCTCCACCTATGTCAATACTCAAGGCTTGTGTCTGCTCTGGTAGTAAGTTTGCACAAGCAATAGCACCATAGTATGCCTCTTTTTCACCGCTTATAACTTTGATGTTAAGCTTGAGCTTCTCTTTTACTTTTTGGAGGAATTCTTTTTTATTTGGAGCATCCCTAAGTGCTGAGGTGGCAACACAGAGAATTTTTTGTACCTTAAAAGAGTTGCTAATTTGGAGGAAGTTTTTGAGTGCATCAAAAGACCTTTGCATAGGAACTTCTTGGAGAGCTCCGTCATGTTTATAAGCATTTTCAGATATGCGTACTTTACTTTTTTCTTCATGGAGAAGATGAAAGGCAAAACGAGATGTCTTCTCATAGATAACCATTCTAACTGAGTTAGAACCTATGTCTATGACAGAGACTCTTTTAGCCAAAGCTACTCTTCCATCTCTANGTGCTTCGCCTTAAACTGAAGCTCTGCGATTGATTCGACATTATCTTTGTCAGGGACAATACAATCAACAGGGCATACTGAGATACATGCAGGTTCATCGTAAATACCGACACACTCAGTACATCGNTCTGGGTCAATGTAGTAAATCGGATCACCCTCTTCAATTGCAATAGTTGGACACTCTTCACGGCATGCATCGCATGCTATACATTCATCATTAATTATTAGAGCCATGTTCAAAAACCTTATCTGTTGTTGTCTGAATTTCTTGACGATTTATAACAAAATAAAGCTTTATTATTTTTGAAATTTAGCTTTTCATTGGTAAGATGCAAGAAAGTTTAGAATTAAGTTGCAAAGAGGCGACAGTCCCATCGATTCCATCGGTTCTATTTGCAATTGTGATTTTCGCTCCTAGTGCATCAGCGGCACTTTTTGCAAGGAAAAGGCCAAGTCCTACACCTGACTTGTTCCCTTGTCTTTTAAAAGGTGCAAAAAGGTCAACACTCTCGTCAATACCNCATCCCTCATCTATCACTTCTATAAGAAGTCCAACATTGTCTTGNGAACTTCTAAGTGTAACAGATTTATTTGGAGGTGTGAATTTAAGGGCATTTTGTAAAAAGTTTTGAATAATTTGGTTGAGTAGGCTNACTTGCATTGTGGCCATAAAACCATTTGGCTCAAAACTTATGTGTAACTCTTTCCCCTCGNTCTCAGCAAGAAGTTTAAAATCATTCGCTTTTTGTTTGAGTATAAATATGATATCGACTTCTACTGGTTTATCAAGTTGGGCACCCTCTTGACGACCTATATTTAAAATATTTGAGACAATAATATTCATCTCATCTATAGTTTTGTTTGTAACATTGAGAGCATCAATGTACTCTTCAGAAGAGCGTTTTTTAATGAGTGTCACTTGGTTTTTGAGTTTTATAACTGCAAGTGGTGTTTTAAGCTCATGTGCTGTTCCAATAAAAAGTTCTTTTTGATATTTTACAAAGTTTTGGATTCTTGAGATAAGATGGTTTATTGTTATGCCAAGAGGTTCAAACTCCTTAGGAAGTGTTTCAACCTGAATAGGCTTCATCAGATGCTCATTCATATTTGAGAGTCTAGCACTGAGTGTTTTTATCGGAGTAACAAGTGTTTTAGAGAGAGTTATTGCATAAAGAATGACAAGTAAAAAACCTGCGATATTTATGATAAAAATATAGTTGAGTATCTTTTGAAGCAGTTTGTTTGTGCTTGTAACATCTTTTGAAAGTTGCAAATAGCTTCCATTTTTTATATCATAAGGGTGAATAAGTGTTAAAAATGTTCGTTTGCCTTCTGTTTTGAGGTAAGAACTTGTTTGAGCATTTTTATTTTTAATATTTATGATTTCAACACTCAGCGAAAATAAGTTGTCAGATATTGCTTCATCGAGATTATAAACAAACTTGTTCTCTATAATATTTTGAGCATAAAGTTTTAACTCTTCGCGTTTATCATCATAAATTGATTTTTCTATATAAAAAAAGAGAAGAGAGGAAAAAATCAAAATAAGTGAAGCCGAGGAGAATATAAGCTGGATGAGAAAACTTTTTCTGATACTTTTTTTTATTAACATAGTTTTGCCTAGTTTGTAGTTTCTGGAATTATAACTTACTTGATATAAAGAAAAAGGCTTAAAAGCTTATTTATGAGATTGAGACCGTTAAAGTGGAAGTTGAAAGAAGAGGTTTTTTTAATAAAATGAGCTTAGCTCATTTTATTGTCTAGTTGATTTCTTTAGGAAAACAAAATCTATAACCACGACGACGTACAGTCTCAATAGTTGTGATTCCTAATGGTTTATCCATTTTTTGTCTTATTTGATTGATTGCTACCTCAATTACATTTGGCGTAACTAATTCTGGCTCTTCCCAGATAGCATCAAGAAGTTGCTCTTTAGAAACAATTTGATCACGGTGACGAGCTAGGTGAGTAAGTACTTCAAAAGGCTTACCTTTAAGTTCTATCTCTTGCTCTTTGTAGGTAATCTTTTCCTCTTCAGGATTGATTGTCAAGTCTTCGATTTCGATGATGTTGCTTCCGCCAAAACGTAAACGTGCCTCAATACGAGCCACAAGAACATCAAAATCAAATGGTTTTCTGATATAGTCATCAGCACCAGCACGAAGAGCTTCGATTTCACTTTCGTTGTCATCTCTTGCAGAGAGTACTACAACTACAGTTTTTGGAGTGTTTGCTTTGATGTCACCGATGATATCAACTGAGTTACCGTCTGGAAGCATCCAATCCATAAGAACTAAATCGTAGTTACGAATATCTAAGTAGTACTCTCCATCTTTTAGTGTTTCAACAACGTCGCTTTGGTAACCAAACTCTTTTAGTCCCTCGGCAAGCATTTTGTTTAATGTTACTTCATCTTCAATAATAAGAATACGCATTCATTGTTTCCTGTTTGTAAATATTTTGGCGGAATCATACCATAATTTTAGTTTGGTTTAAAGTATTTTTCAACTTTCTTTAAACAAATGTGAAGTTTTTCTTAAGATTAGAAGGAGTAAATGTCGCTAACACTTACCTTACAGTTAGGCAATATAGAGGGCTTTGTTATTTTTAAATAGAGAGTATTTATAAGAGGGAAATTCTTTTTGAGATTTTTACTTATGGCGAGAAGAGCATCCTCAATAAGTAAATACCTGTTTTTTTGCATATCTTGTTTAAGAAACTCACTTACATCAGCATAGTTAATAAATGAATCTAAAAACTCATACTCTATGTAAAGATTGAGAATCACCCTCTGAGGAGTTTCTCTTTCAAAATCTAAGATACCGATGATGGTGTCAAACTCTAATTCTTCTATATCGATACGCATCAAAGCACGCGTTTTTCTTCACCCTTAAAAACACGGATGATATTTGGAATATGTTTATAGTAAAGGATAAAAACTATCAAAACTACTGGAGTATGTGCCATCTGAGGATGAATGATAAAACTAGATATAAGTAGTGCTAAAACACCACTGAGTGAAGATATGGAAGAGATACGAAGAGTTTTTGCCAGAACTCCCCAGACAATAAGTGCTATTAGCGTTTCGTATGGAAGCATAAACATCATCACACCCATACCAGTAGCTATGCCTTTTCCACCCTCAAAGTTCAAGTAAGGAGAAAAACAGTGTCCAATAACAGCTAGAACAGCAATAGCCCAGAGTGTAGCTTCACTGAGTCCCATAAAGTATGCAACTACTAAAACAGCTACACCTTTTAGTGCATCAAGTGCTAAAGTAGCGACACCGAGTTTTTTTGCAAGTGCAGGGTTTGTCTCTTTAACAACACGCAGAACATTAGTCGCCCCTATGCTTCCACTTCCACTTGCTTTGATGTCCACTCCTGCAAATCTCTTTGCTAGAAGAAGTCCAAAAGGAATTCCTCCAACAAGATAAGCCGCTATAAAAAACTGTACATTTATGTTAAACAAAAAGTCCATAAAAATCCTTAATTTATTTTAATGCTGACATTCTACACTCTCTATCGTTATAAGCAAATAAAATTATTTCGATATAATTGCGTACTTTTATAGAAAATATATATTAATAGTTAGGATCTGTTTTGAAATTTACAAACGAAGAATTAAAAATAAAAATAGAAGAGTTAAAAAAGAAGTTAGATGTAACAGTCGTTGCTCACTTCTACCAACGTGACGAAGTCTTTGAGATGGCGGATATCACCGGGGATTCGCTTGAACTTGCTATGAGAACAAAGGCAGATAGTGCGGAGTATGTGCTCTTTTGTGGTGTTGGTTTTATGGGACAAAGTGTAAAAGTGCTTTCCCCTGAAAAACGTGTGATTATGCCAAAAATAGCCTGTTGTGCAATGGCTCGTATGATTGACTCGCTTTATTTTGATGACTCTGTGAAGTTTTTAAATAATGCAGGGATAAAGAGCGAAGATATCCTTCCTATAACTTACATAAACTCAAACGCCGATGTTAAAGCAAAAGTTGGAGAGATGGGAGGACTTGTTTGTACAAGTTCAAACGCTAAAACTATTATAACATCAGCACTCAAAGAAGGAAAAAAGATTTTGTTTGTTCCAGATAGATGTTTAGGGCAAAATATAGCAAACCAGATGGACCTGAAGTCTATGGTCATCGGTCAAGAGGGAAATCCACTTGAGTGCGACATATTATGCTACGATGGGTTTTGTTCTGTTCATCAGCTTTTTACAGTCGATGATATTGCATTTTATAGAAAAAAATATCCAGGAATACTTATAGCAACGCATCCTGAGTGTGATCCAGCTATCTGTGATGCGAGTGACTTTGTGGGTTCTACTTCTCAGCTTATAAAGTACATAACAGAGCTCCCAGAAGATCAAAAAGTAGCTGTTGGAACAGAGTTTAATATGGTAAACCGCCTGCGTCCAAAAAACACTTATGTGCTGAGTTCTACCAAACCTGAGTGTCCAACGATGAATGAGACAACCTTAGAAGATGTGTATTTAACACTCAAAGCTATAGATGATGGCGAGCCGATAAATGAGATACAGGTGGATGAGAAAACACAGAAGTGGGCAAAAATAGCTTTAGAGAGAATGTTGGCATTATGATTAAGCGTTTTGTAAAAGCAGCACTTGCTGAAGATGTTGGGCGCGGTGATCTTTATGCACTTGTAGAGCCATCCTTAGAAGCGAGTGCAAAAATCATTGCAAAAAGCGATGGAATCATTGCAGGTCAAAAATATGTTGATGTCTTAGCAAACCTAGAAAAGTTTGAGATAAAGTGGATGAAAAAAGATGGAGATTCATTTGTTTGTGG
>JGI11705J14877_10000998_pt1 | contig 16685 bp, 22 predicted proteins | sample Etolaghawater15m_FD_14877 | JGI IMG/M metagenome (IMG submission 14877)
TTGCTCCAGCAATGATACAATAACGTCAACCGAGGTTGCAGTATCAGATGTCACGACCACTGTGTCAGTTGTCTCCAGAATTACTTTACCGTCCAGCACAGAAATTGCTGAACCCGCAGGCAGTGGGATGCCTTTGGCCAGATACACTCCAGCAGCTTGCACATCCACCTTGATTTGACTTGCAGTGATGTTAGCCAAGTTGCAGCCAATCATGACCGAGGTTGTGGCGCTGGGCACGGTGTATGTTGTGACAGGCGACGTGCCTACCGATGCGCTAGTGTAGTTCTTGAACGTGTTTGCCATGTGCTTATCCTAACGCAATAGAGAGGGCTAGGGCATTTGACTCTGCCTCTGCCAATAGTGTAGCTTTGTTTGATCCACCTAGTGTCTCAGCATCCACATCTAGAGCATCTACGAAAGCAGTGGTTACCCTTGTGTCTATTGCGGAGTTAGCTCTAGTTGTAGTGTAGTACAAGTTAGTACCCTCAGAGACATCCGTAGTGGTCTTAGCTCCAAGTGCAGTATCAAATCTAGCTTGAGTGTAATATAGGTTTGTACCTTCAGTGAGGTCAGAAGTTGACTTGCTGCTAAATGCAGTGTCAAACCTACCTGCAGTATAGTATAGGTTTGTACCCTCAGTCAAGTCAGAAGTTGATTTACCACTAAGTGCAGTATCAAACCTAGCGGTAGTGTAGTATAGGTTTGTACCCTCAGCTATATCTGATGTGGTATGATTGCTTACATCAGACACTGTGCCTGTCACGTCACCAACAACATCTGCAGCTAGGCTCTTATTCATAGCCCACTGGTCAGTTGTAGAGTCATACGTGAGAGTAGCAGATGCACCGTCTACCGTGATACCTGCACCATTTGCTGCAGCTGCGTTTGCGGCACCATTAGCTACAGTGATGTTCAGATCAGTAACTGCTAGGCTGGATGAGTTAACAGTTGTTGTGGTACCATCTACCTGCAAGTTACCTGCAATAACTAGGGTACCTGTATCATCACCATGTGCAGCAGGGTCAATAGTGAAAGTAGCTGGACCACGAAGGTACCCACTCGTAGTGATGTTACCAATGCTGAGATTATCATTACCGTCTAGTGCAACGGCTTTCTCAGCTGGCAATGTAATGAAGACGTCTTTTGTGCCTGCACTAAATGAGACAGCACTACCTGAGTTACTACTCTCTAGTACTGTAGTACGAGCAAGTGTACCTGCACTGTATGTACCTAAGCCTACTTCCCACTCATCAAACTCTCTGTGAGATATGGCGTAGTACGTAGTGTCACTATCGGTTAGTACACCACTGAAAGCCTGGAACCCAATGACAGCACCATCAAGGGTAGCGGTACCTGTGCCCGTTACCGTAGTAGTTTCTTTTACTCTATCTTTGAGGACCAGAGCCATGCTTATTACCCCTTATTAGGCGATGCGTACAATGGCATTAGAGGCATCTGCAGCAGGTAGCTGGATTGTAAAGTCGCCATTTGTTGAGGTCTTAATGCCACCAAAGTCAATAACTGCAATAGCGGCATTGGAGCGAGATGCGTTATAGATGATACACCCATCAGCTGAGACTGTAGCTGAAGACCATGTGGTGTCAGCAAAGTCAACAATAGCTGTTGAGCCATCAAGTGAGATTACAGCGCTACTGAGTGTGTTACCGCCAGCGGTGTAGTTAGTACCTACCGCTTCATCAGTATTAACTGTAACGTTACTGTAGTTTGTAGTAGCTGCACCATAAGTACCTGAGTGAGATGCTTTTATGAGTGCAATACGAATTGAGTCTGTGTCTAGGTCGTGAACACCACCAAGAAGTTCTTCTTTGAAGCTGTTGCACATTGCCGTTGTAATAGCCATGTTTCAGTGTCCTTACATTTTACGAGGCTTGATGAGGGTGTTACGTGTCATAGTGCGCAACTCTTCGGGGTCATTAATCAGTAGGCACTCTATGTGAGTGTAGCCGCTACTCTTGGCGTACAAGTACCTGTTGTTGCCTACCATACACACATAGGGTTTATTCTGATCTATGTGTTTATGGTTGTCAAGGTCTTGTGGAGTTGTCAGGTAGCTTTCAAGAGACATTACAAGAATAGGGTTTAACATACCTTTACTGTCGATAGAACGCTTTAGCGTATTGGTGAAGCTCCAATCATTGAGCTCTCTATCCCAGCTGCATATGTTCTGTAAGGTCTCTACAAAACTGCCTTCATACTTATTCTTTGCGTGTAGTATCATGTCAATGTATACAAAGGGGCCAGCACGAAGCCAGCCCCTAGGTTTTCACGATTAAGCTGCGTTGAACTTAGCTGTGACGATTGCCTCAGGGCGCAGGATCTTACGACCGTACAGGTGCATACCACGTACGATGTCTGCGAATGAGTCTGGGTCACGGTATGTCTCAACTTTGTTGATCTGCTCAGCAGTTGCAACAGCGGAGTCGTGGCCAGCAACGATAACACCATAGTTAGTGTTTTGGTTGTCTGTGCCTGATGTACCAGCGCCTGTACCTACTGATGGCAGGTTGTTGGACGAGTACACACGGAAGCCGTGCAGGTTGTTGAGGATCAAGCCGTTCATGAGGCCTGCACCACCGAAGTCAGCGTTGAGAACACGTGAGTCCTCATCTTTGAGCATTTCGATGAATACTGGGTCGAGAACGATCCAACGACCACGTGAGTCTACGTTCTGGACGTCAAGGAGACGACCCATACGTGCGATGACTTGGAGTGGTGTTGCAGTTGCTGTAGACTGTGCAGTTGCACCAGGCAAACGTGGGGCGAGTGGGATGGAGTGATCAGCTGCAGAAGCAGTTGTGATGTTACCAAACGAGCCTTTGTTAAGCTTGTTGACTGCGAGCAGTTCGTCTGAACCTGCAGCAGCGTTTGCTTTAGTGCCGTTAACAGTTGTGTTAACAGTGTCAGCAGCGCCGTGGAGAGCAGATTGCTTGTAGCCTGACAGGTAGCCCAGAACTTCTTGGTCATACTGGTCCGCAAGGCGGTAAGCAGCACGATCTGTTGAGAGGTTCATGAAGTCAATGTGGCTGTGCGCTTCTTCGATGTCGTCCATCTTGAAGGCAAAGTAGTTTGACTTGTCTACGACGAGCTGGAAGTCGTTGTCTACGAGGTCTTGAGCAGCGATAGTTGTACCACGAGCATATGCTGAAACCGAGATTTCTGGCTCTTTCATGATACGTACAGTGTCGCCTTGGTTGGCGATTTCACCGAAGTAGTCGCTGTTTGAGATTGCAGATACAGTTGCTGACTTACGGAATGCAAGTTGCGCCTGCTTAGAATAGATAACGGGCGAGAAGTTGCCGTTGTTCAGGTTGGTATAACCTGATGCTTTTGCGAATGCCATTGTAATTCTCCTATGGATATGGCTTCTGTTATACCCCTACTGCCAGGTTAATCTGTACTATGTAAGGGCAGGGTTGAAAACACATCATATCGAACATAAGAGGCCTCACGTTCTAGGGTGCAAGATAAAGCTAGGATGGCCGTCCTTGGCTTAACTTGGGCCTATACTTGTTTGGGTGATTCTTTGTGTATCTACATATGTGTGAGGATACATACACGAGTAGCTACTCCCGTGTATGCATATAGTTATACTTAGCGTTTCTAGAGTGTCAACACATTAACGCTTCATGTCGTAAATAAACTTACCTTCACGGATAGCCTTCTGAATCTCGTCATGGTGCTTCTCGTATTCCGCTGAAGTCATCTTGTTGACTGTAGACTCACGGAGGTAAGACTTGGTTTCGTCTGCTTCGGGCGCTGGGGCTGAGCGTGAACGAACTGAGGAAGCTGCTGCTTTACTGTCAGCTGAGCCTTTGGTAGTCTTGATACCCTTGTCTGCCTTATATAGGTCAATGACACGGGCTACTGCTTTGACGTCTTCTACGTTGTCGTACAGAGCATCTTGTACCATCTTAGGCTGTTCTTCTGCCCAGTCATGGAATGCATCGTCACCACGGATGTCAAGGAAGTCAGGGTGGATACGCATGAGCTCAGCTTCTGCCTTCTCACGCTGTGTCTGTGCACGAAGGGTCTCAAACTCCTTGAGGCGAGTGTCTAGTTCACCTGATCGCTCTTTGGCTTTCTTGTCTGCAATAGCTTCAACAATGGAGGCTACATCTGGGTATTGCTTAGCCCAAGCTTCAATGTCTGCGTCTGACTTAGGAAGTACAAGCTCATTGTTGGCTGCTTGAGAGAGTTGTGTCTCTAGTGCCTTAATGCGCTCTTCTGTTGCCTTTTCCTTCTCTGACATATGGCGGCGTAGGTCACCATAGCGCTTCTTGAAGGTTTCTTCTTCCTTGGTCAGCTTCTCTTCAGGTTCTGACTCTTCTTTGGTCTCGACAGTCTCTGTGGCAACTACACGTTGCTCTTCTTCTTGTTCCTGCTCTTCAGTCTCAACTTCTTGTTCTTCAGATGTCTCACCTTCGAGTAGGGCTTTCAGTTCTGCCTCGTCCTGTGCAACACGTGCTGCGTTACGACGATGTGCCAATGAGTCAGTTTCTTGTGCTGGGTTAGCCATATAGTGTAGTCCTTATGTTGGGGCTGGCATTATTGCCAGGTAGCCTTATAGTTGTGTTACTTCTTGGGGTAGTTACTTCTTCTTCTTAGTGCGTTTCTTTACGAGNCCGCCTTTGTTTAGCATTGAGCCACCTGCATCAGGGTCTGCATTACCTTCGTGTCCACTACCTGCAGCGGCACTAGAGGCAGCACCTGCTGAAGCACCATTGGATGAAGGTGAAGCAGAGACTCCAGGGGCATCAGCTGATGGAGCATTGCCTGATGGAGCATTGCCTCCACCATAAGAGGGGCCTTCTGAACCACCAAAGGGGTCTAGTCCCATAGCGGCCTCTGATGCTACCTGTGCAGAAGAAGCAGGTGATGATGGAGCATTAGGTGATGATGGAGCGTTGTTTTGTGGTCCAGACTGTGCAGCTGCGTCATTAGCTATATCCTCTGGGGAAATGCTTGGTGTGTTCTCTTTACCCTCTTCATCATCAGGTGTTGTGAGACCTAGTTTGTCAGTAATACTATCTACAACATCATCTATAGCATTCTGTACTTTACCTGTAATATCTGTACCTGCGATAGCATCAATACCTTTCAGGCCAAGGCCAAGCGTACCGCTTGTAGCAGCTTTTCCGAGAGCCTCTCCTAGGTCCATGCCAAAGCCCTTACCTGTCCCTGTGCCTGAAGGGCTAGGAGCAGATGGCTCGCCACCATCTCTACCTTCTGGTTCTGGCTTCTTGACTACTTCTTCAACCTTCTCAGCTACTTGCTCACTGGCTGATTTCTGCTCTTCGTAACCTGGTGGAATATAACCTGTAGGCTCCCCATTGACGAAGCGTACTGTGATGATCATACCATCTTTATTCTGGAATGTACGATATCCATTGGCTTGGCCCTCTGTAGATGCAGAGGTGAGGCCAGCGTAACCCTGAAGGAAGTCAGGTACTGCCATCTTTGTGGGGTCTTCTACAGTACCGCCTTCAGCATATCCTTTTACGAGACCTCCCTTGTTCATCATGGGTGGCTCGTCTTGTCCATCATCTACTACAGCTAGCTCAGAAGGATCAAAAGGTAGGTCATCTGTATCTACAGGGTCGCCACCAATACGGCCCTCTGCTTCCATGCCAGATAGACCTTGCTTAGCATTACTACGTAGCTCCTCGAAGAAGCGAACACCATAATAGCGAAGAACATCAGCAGGGACTACATATTCACCCTCAGACAGCATAGCGGGTACATCATCACGGACCTCTTCAGCTACTGCACCAGGAGGTACTTCGTTACCACTCACAGGGTCTACTTCAGTACGTGAGGACTTGAAGACAGCCTCTGTTTGTTCATTTTGGTCCATTGACTTCATCCCTCATTGACTTTAGACGTCTTAATGCCTGTATTTCACCCTGAGCATGGAATATAGCTTCAACTGAAGATACCTGCTCTAATCTCTTGTGCACTTTGGAGATAGCTACATCAATGTACTCAAGGTAGCTATCCCATTCTTGCTTGTTGTTTACGAAGCTTTTAAGCGACATTACCACTGAATCCTTGTTCACCTGGGGCTGGAGCAGCACCTACACCTGTTTGGCCACCACCGCCACCTGACATGTCTTGTACTTGGGCACCTGCAGGGGCTGCTGGAGCACCCTGTGGCGCTGGGACACCTTCTGGTCCTGCAGGAGGTTGTGCTGGTTGTTGGAACTGCTTGAGGATCTCAGCTTGGATAGCTGCGTCCTGCATTGAGTTAGCTACCTTGTCTGGGTCGAGGTCCATACTCTTAGCAATCTCACGAATGATATAGTCCATTTTAGCGAAAGGTGCAAGCGCTGGGTTCTGAGCTACCTGCAGGAACTGCATGAGACGCTGTGAACGTACTTCATTAGCCATGAGGCTCTCTGTACCTGAAGCACTGACCTCAAGGTCACCACGGATGTCAGGATCGAAGTCAAACTGCATGTTGAATGCAAAGAAGGCACGACCCATAGGGCGGAGCAGGTAGTCGTCTACATTCTTGACCACACTACGAATGCTACCATTAGCAGCAGACATGAGCATAGAAATACCACTTGCTGTGCGACCAACACCGCTGACGCCAGTTTGGCCATGAGCGAAGCTAGGGAAACCAGTAGACTCATCGGCAAGTACCCGTGCTTTATCAAAGAGTTGGAGGTTCTCTTGTGCTACGTTAGGAAACTTAGTACCGAAGATAGCTTGACCTGGGGCACCACCCTGACGTCTAAACACTTTGCCTGGGTATACTGAGAGGTCTTGACCTGGTACAAGGTTAGTTTCATCTACTTCAATGATAAGGTTACCAGACAATGCGGCGTTGTCAATAGCCATTCGCATGAAACCATTCATCAACGTCTGAGTGTCATCCATGTTCTCAGCGATACCGACACCGAAGAAGCTGTATGGGTTGTGCTCATAAGGAACAGCATAGTATGGGATACGTGCAGGTTTAAATGGGTTAAGTACAATACGTAGTACAGAGCCGTTACATACCCAGATGTTGCAGTTAACTTCATCTACACCCTTAAGTGTATTAGGAAGCTTAACACCATGTTCTTCAAGGAGCTCAGAGTCAACGAAGCCCCAGAACTCAAGTACCTCCCAGCGCTCTGAATGAGGAGTAGTGCTTGAGCCATCCTCCATGTGCTGTTCCCAGTGCTTAGGCTGGTAGTCAGGGCCCTTGTCGATACACTCTTGGATAGCATCTTTGATGAAGTATGGGCGATTACGGAGTGAACGAAGTTGTGTGCGTGACATCTTGTGGCGCTGTACAATGTACTCAGCCTCTTCCATGTTACGTGCTTCTGGGTCAGGGTAGAAGTCCCATACTGATACATGTGATGTTTCAGGTACAGTTTTAACCAGAGGTGAATACTCACCCTCTTCATTCCAGTTGGGGTACTCTTTATCTACAGCAAAGGGGCCTTTCATGACGCCTGTGCCTAGGAGTGCCATCTCGAATGCCATGCTACGCAAGTGTGTAGATGCACCTGACTCTTGCAGCTGGTCGTGGATCTTCTTCTCCATCTTCTTGGCTGCAACCATAGCAGGATGGAATGTTACTGATGTAGGGCCTGTGCCTTTACCTTCAATGATCTTGTCGGATACTGGCTCTAGCTTATCTGTAAGTGGACCAAGACGTGCCTTGAGGTCACGCATAGTCTGACCTGGCTCTAGCTTAGTGTCTGGGCCAATGAGGTAAGGCTTAGGGGCCTCATCATTGAATGCACCCTTGATTGCATCCATGCCTTGCTCAGCATTAGGGTCAATGTTGATGTGGACAGCTTCAGATACACCGTCAGGGAGAACAGATGGATTGACACTCAGTGGGAACTTGTTGTTACCGAAGAGTACATCAGTGATCTGACCGTAAGAGGCCAATGTCTTAGTCTTAGTGACCTTAATGAATACACGTGACTTCTCAGTCTCAGTGAATTGTACGTCAGGACCATAGATACCACGATAGTTGCGATATGCCTGCAGCCACCGTGTCTCATCTGTAAGTCGTGCATCTTCTGATCGTTTAAATCTGTCGTGTACGAATGCCGTTACTGCAGAAACAGAAGGCATAAGCTTATCGTCTAGCCCCTCCGCTGAGATAACTTCATCCGTCTCAAACGACATTTCATCCATATCTGCCATGTTCAGTATCCTTAGTGTGTGTTGCTCTTAGAGAGATTCATTTTTGCTGGTATTATAGCTAGATTCCAAGGTACATGCAATCCGCATACATTTTCTCCCTGAAGAGGCACTACGTGATCTACGTGATGTGATTTGCCTGTTTGTTTTGACACTCTGTCACAGACAGTATATATAACGGTCATATCATGAAGTTGCTTTTCAGATAACCAAGGAGGTGTAGCTTTAAGTTTTGCGGCCCTGCGCTTAGCTACCCTAGCAATATAAGCAGCTTTATTCTTTTTGTATTCTGCTATAGAGGCTATTTTCTTTCGGTCTGGGTTTTCTTTGGACCATTTACGGGTCTTCTCTTTTGCGCAAGGCTTGCAGGTATACGTTTTTCCTAGAGGAAACCTTTTGCAGTTATGGTAAGAATCTAGAGATTTCTCTACTTTACAGACGTTACATACTCTCATGCTAATAACCAAATTTTGTGTCTGCGGCTTGAAAGCCAGTGCGCTGGGTTGTAGGGTCAAAGTCAAATAGTGAGCTGCGAGGGCGTGTCATGACCCCATAACGTAGTGCGTCATATAGGTGATCTTCTACGTTTGTGTCTACGTCTTCTGGGTTACGCTTATCTAGAGGAATAGAGGGAAGTTGAGCAACAAGGTTTGTACAGGATGAGAAGATAACCATTCGAGGGGCTTCAGTGTATTCATCTACCTGTAATCTCCTATGTATCTCGTTCTTGCCTGCAACCCGTGAGCCTCGTGATCGGTCTGATGGACGCCAACGGCAACCACGTATGATCATCTGTTCAGCTAGGCTAGGCCCTGTGTCACCACGTTTGTGCCATAGTGAGGAGTCAAGTACCCCATAACGTATGCCACCATCGTTATTCTCAATGTCCAAGATCATGTCAGCTAGATCAATAGCTGTAACCTTAGAGCAGTACAACTCACGATATACGATAAGCTGTTCATCTGGACCTACAGCAAACCATACGACACCAGTGTAGGAACCATAACCGTAGTCACATGCACGGAAGCGTGTCCAGGACTTAGGGATATCAAAGGGATCAACTACGTGTATGTTGCGGTTGAACTCAGGGAATGCTGCACCCTCATTGACGTCCCAGTTACCCTCTAGGAGCTGCTTACGCTGGTGCTCAGGTAGGGAGAGCAGCATAGCCTCGTAGTCGCCACTCTCAGCCAAGTATGGGTTGTCGAAAAGGCTAGCTGGGATGAACCTACGCTTAAACAGAGGCTGTCCAGCTTTACTGTGACCTGCAGGGAAGCGGATCTCTTCACCTGTCTCAATGTTAGTAGCCCAGAAGGATTGACCGTAGGGCGCTGGGTCGATAAACATCTTCTTAACCCAAGCATGACCTGCACCACCAGGGTTAGTCGTAGCTCTCATGTACAAACCTAGCTCTTTAGCATGTGCACTACGCAAACGTGAGCGCATATAGTCCCAAGCGTAGGGTGTAGGCCACTGAGTAAGTTCGTCGAAGCCGAGCCAGTTAAAAGCCTGACCTTGATATCGTGTAACGTCCATCTCTTTGTCGAGATATGACATCCAGAGACGTCCACCAGTAGGGCTGATCCATGATGACTTACGTTCTGACCACTTAATGCCAGGAATAGCCTTAGGATATAACTCCTGTGACTTCTGAATGAGTTCTCTGAGCTCTTCAGTAGTGTGACGTACAAGCAAACCACTAAAGTTAGGGTTGTTTAGGCCGTGTAGGGGGTCAGCAAGCATAGCATATGACTTACCACCACCAGCTGAGCCCCCATATAGTACTTCACGCTCAGATGCACTAAGAAAGTTAGTCTGTGGACCAGGGTTAGGCTTAAAGATTACGCTTTGTGCAGCTTCAACGTCGAAATCAGCTGCCTTAACTGTAGCTGGGACCGTCTGTTTAGGCTGTTCAGGCTCAATCTTCTTTGATGCGGTAGGCTCCGATGTGACCTTCTTCGAGCTTCTGGATTTCCTTGAGCGTTTCTTCGAGCTGCTTGGCAAGTCTGCGTTTAATAAGAGCTGTTTTCTTACGTTTTCGGTCAATGTCAACCCTCTTCTTCAAACCCATGTGTGAGATATGCCTGCCTGTCTGCCTAACTAGCCAACGGGCAACGTCTCTGTAACTATACTGCTTCAAGTGTTGCTTTGCAAGCTCTAATGCTTCTAGCTCAGCCTCAATAGGTAGCAGCATTAACTCATTATCTGGGTCAATCATATAGCCGAAGGGTACTGTTCGTCTACTTATACGTACTACAGGGTGCCAAATACGTTCTTCACCCTTGTGTGGCTTAGGTAATTCCCAGTAGCCAGAGTCTCTTATCAGTTCTAATGCAGGCACAGGCTTACTCGTTGTTACCTTCTTTAGGTGGGAGATAGAAAATGCCACCACTTGAGGATGTAACATCTACTTTATCTACCTTGCCGAGACCTGCACGGTCAAGCAAATCCTTAGCTGCAGTCATTTTGTCACGTACACCTAGTTGAGTAGGATCATCAAGAACATTACCCATAGCCATAATAGCTTTAGGCGCAAGACGTGCAAAGTGAGTGCGAGACGCTTCCGCAATCTCATCCTTAAGAGCTTCGACAATAAGCCTTGTAGGAGTGTTGTCACTGTACCCTGCAATCTTCTTAGCTGTGAGCACATCACCCATAGCCTCATCGAATAGGACTTCAAGGAACTTCTGTTGGTTTTCAGTCAGATTCTTAGCCATGGGTGGTATCACTTTTCATTTAATGTGGTGTGGCGCTTACTGCTTTACGTATTTCACAGCGTGTTACACCAATGTCTTTCAGTTGTTTGTCTGTCATGTTGCGTAGTGCATACTCAGCTGCACGTACTTCTTGCATTCTCACGAGGGTAGCCCAAAACTTCTTAAACATTTCTGTATTCCTATATGTATATGTTATGCTGCACTGCAGCGATACACATAGTTATACTCAGGTGTGCGGGATTATGTACCTACAAGATTGCATACCCGTTATGCTTAACCTACAGGCTTAAACGTCTCAGTTACAGTAAGGATAGTGTCGATGTGAGCAGCTACAGATGGTGTTACTTGAATGCGATCACCTGGCTGCATTACAAGCTCAATGTCAGGGAATTGTAGATACTCACTAGCACCTAAGTTCTTACCTTCAAGGAAGTGAGATGTATAGTCATCCTCAGCTACGTACCATTCAACATCAATGTCAGGGTTACCTGAAGAGTTATGAATGTGTATGAACGTCACCTCAGCTGTACAGTTAGCAGGGCAAGTGTATACAGTCTCTGTAGTGGTGCCAGTGTTGTGACCCCATACAGACCGTTTACGTGCTGGTCTACCCTGGCTAACTAAAGTCATTACTCTTCAGCCTCATCTTCAGGCTTAACTGCCTTTGCCTTAGCTTTAGGTGCCTCAGCTGCAACCTTAACTGGAGCAGCTTTAACTTTAGGTGCAGGTACACCCTTTGCTGTAAGCTCGTTGATGCGTGGGTCTTTACACCAGGCCTGACCGAAGCGGTCCTCACCAGCACAGGCATTACCCATGTGATCTACTACAGAGCCATCTTCACTTACAGTGAAACCCATAGCTTCGAGCTCTTTACGCCATTGTTCATAATGCTTTGTCATGTTGTTTAACCTATTTGCTTCTATGCTTTGTTTTATTCTTAGCTGCAGGCATTAAGTAGATTCCCCTAGTTTAACGCAAGCACCTGTCACGTAGTATGAAGTAGGCGTAAAGATGTACATACCTTCAGCTACAACTTCCTCACACTGAGCTTCAGTAAAGAGTAGAGCACTAGTCTGTGCAGCTAAGTTACAGCTAGTTACGCTTTGTGTAGAGCAGATCAATAGTGTAGCTAGCCACATGTTAAGTTACCACTTCTCTTTGTTGCTCCAATAGGCTGCTGACATCTTGCCTTTAGAGATGTTCTTACCGTGTCTCGCCTTGAAGCTAGCACGTTTCTTCTTCATGGCATCAGATTCACCAGACTTGGGTTTACCTGCAGTCTTAGCACCCTGTTCACCAAAACGAATAGTCTTAATCTTGTCGCCTTCTTTAGCTACGACAACATGAGACTTCTTAGGGTGTCCAGGCGTACGCTTAGGCTTATTGTAGCCGCTTACGCCTGCACGTTCAAGTCTGGGATCTTTAGCCATACTATACCTTGTCTTTCTTTGGTTCTACGCCCTTGCTCTTACTGTATGCTTGTCCTCCATAGAAGGCGGCTACAATAGCGGCTACAGACACGAAGTAGACTGAAGCCATGCTGCCTAGGATGTTAGCTGCTTCACTCAAACTCAGAGCTACAGCCAATACTACAGCAAAAGGATACAGAAGCATACCAAATAATGCGAACCACGCCATGTTGCGCTGTGCATCTTCCTTCTTGTCTTCATTCTCGAAGCGTACCTTACGTTCGTACAGTTCGATTTCTTCTTCAGTGATTACACCATCGCCATCTGTATCGGCTGCAGCCCAAGGAGAGTCACTGTCTAGGAACTTCATGGCTGTACTTACTTAGTGCGCTTCTGTGTAGGCTTCATTGATGCACCACAGTTGCTCTTTACCATACCACCCTTAGCGTAGCCTTTAGTGACCATGCCACCTTTAGACATCTTCTTCTTCACCATGCCACCACACTTCATAGCTGCCTTACAGGCGCTGGGGGTCTTACATGTCTGACATACCTTAAAGTCTTTCATGGGTTATTTCTTTCCTGCTTTGCTGTTACGTGGGAAGCTACGGTTCTTACTCTTAGCTTGTACACGGAGATTAGACTTCTTATTGTCCTTGGGGTTACCGTTCTTGTGATCTACATCCTTGCCATCACCCTTAGTGACTTTACCTGCTTTAGCCATGGTAGCACGGGCAGCATTACGGGAAGCACGTTTCTTCTTCTGTACTTCCTTGCTGTGGTAATCTTTGTACTCTTTCTTGTAGTCACGTGCCATGTTATTGCCTTTATAGGGGGTTATCTACAAGTGAATCGTAGGCCTTCCAGATGTCGTCTACTTCAGTCTGTAGCGTATCTAAGGTATCACCTAAGCCATCCGTAATTGTAGTGGCCTTATCGACTTGACTACGGAGGTCCAGTAGAAGCTTCTGCTGCTCCAGGATCTGTGTCATGTTAGTGGATAGTGTAGCTAGCTTCTGGTTCAAGCCACGTACATCATTGTCTACGATAGCTTGCTCTAGTGTCTGAATACGTGACTCTAGTGCCTTAGCTACATCTAACAGGTTGCGCTGGGCGTCTGTCTCTACTTTAGTGAGCCTAGTGTTAAGCTCCGCAGACTTAGCCTTGAATGTAGCACTATTCTCAGCTACTTCAGCTATGCCTTCTTCTACACCATAGAAACGCTGTAGTGTATCGTAAGACCAGTACACACCACCTGCAACTGAAGACAAGACAGGCAGTGCTACTGCTACCATCCAACCTTTGATGTTGTACCCGCCTATGCTAAAACCAATATCCATTACTGAGTTGGGTACCCGCCATATTCATTGATGTATTCACCTGCAGCATATACGTCACCTGCACTCTTCATCTCAGGTGTGAGGTAACCCTGGAAGCCAGTGCCGAAGCCTGAGTCAGCCCATGAGATCACAAACTCATCTACAGACTGCGTGTAAGTGATAGCAGTATAGCTACCTACCATGAAGTTACCTTGTGCTGCGTAGTTGTCTACAGTAGCTGTGAGCTCATCATTGTTAGCTGCAGCCATGAAAGCACCAGCCTGTTGAGCGAACTCTTCTACTGCTGCTACAGCTTCGTTATACTCGTTAGTCTCAGCTGCATCAATGCTATACGCATCAGTCTCTAGCATACCTTGTAGTGCTACTTGCTCAGGCTTAGTGTCTGCCTCAGCTGCAATAGAGGCTACCTGTACGGCTGTCATGATCACTGATGTAGCTGCAGTAAGGTTATCTACTGCTACACTCAAGCTATTCATGGCGGCTGCGTGTTCCTGCATGAACATCTGCTCAGCAGTTTGAGCTACAGCGTAGTCATGTGTCAGGACCAACTCTTTAGCTTCAAGGTAAGCACTGAGCTCCTGTGAAGTGATGATACCATCCTGTAGTGCATTATCTTCAATGACACCACCAATACCAGCATAACCTACTGCACCTACAGTGAGTACCTGACCATCCTTGATACGCTTCTGGATGTCACCAATAGAGTCAATCAGATAGTCAATCTTCTGTTGACCTGTCAGTTCGTACTGGTTTGCGTTTGCTGCTACGGAACCGCTCACTAAGGCTAAGCTTAGGGCTGTTGTCTGCAATAGACTCTTCATCTTGGTAGTCCTCTCCTACCCCTAACAGGGCATCCCAAAAGTCTGTATCTAACTTGTATCCAACTACAAATAAAGCTGGATTATCCCTGTACTTACCTATAGCTGCCTTCCCCATAAGCAGCTTACCTGTTCTACTGTCTGCAATAGGACATGGTGTATTGGCTAGCATCATACTACGGAATACAGCTGGATCTTGGCACAAGACACTAATAGCTGATACTTGTAGTCCTAACCCACCTACCTGCTGAGGTAACCCCAGGAGTCTAGCATTCTTACGTCTATTACAGTGCTCATCCTGCTGCATGGTGCCTGATGAGATGCCTATCACACTCAGCTGGATGCCTGTAGCGCTGGGGATAAGGCAACTGTCGTTACCACCTGCACCCATAACTGTAGGGGCTATGCTAGACATGACAGGCGCTGGGCTACCTGCACCAGTAGCATTGTAGTTATTGGTTACTGTCTCATCCGTGTTGTTACTGTCTACTACAGAGTTGTCATAACCATTAGAGAAGTCACCAGTTACACTACCTGCTACTGCACTCTGAGCCAACAGCACTAGAAACATCAGTGTCCTTACACATGAGCCTGAGAGCCGCTTCACCGTAGCCGATACTAGATAGTGTCTTTGCATTCTGGTTTCTCTGGCACATGGCATCTCTAGCTGGACAAGAGGCAGTGTAAGTTACTGTTGTACAGGCACAGAGTAGAAGCACTAGAGGTATAAACTTAACCAACGCCATCACGCTCTCTGTCTGGATCTAGGACGTCTCTACGTGACAGCATACCCTCAAGGTACATAATGCGTTCTACGTAGTCTAACGTCATGTCTTTATCTGGGAATACTTCTTGTAGGTGAGCACGAACGTAAAAGACATCACTACGTGGGATGTGAATGTTCAGCAATGCTCTGCTATTCTTACTTGCTAATGCACTGTAGAACAGTTCAAGTATGTTGTCTGATGTATATAGTTGTACTGGCTTTGACATGAGTGTCAACACCTAATGTTATTACAGGGAATGTTTGTTAGGGAGTAGTGTGTGTACAGGGAGTACAGGGAGGCTCGCAAATACAGATATGTATTCTACCCATACACACACTACATACAAGGATGTAAGTACAAACGGAAAGGAGGGAAACACTTGTACATACATACCTCTTGTACAAACTACCTTAAAGCATACAAGTATGTATGTCAACACCCTATGTAGTAACACTATGTTTTTACTTCATGTCTCTATGTAGTAACATGCTGTTTTTACATATCTTAAGTTTAGATGATTGTTTGTATTACTTAGATATGTAGTAACATATTGTTATAACACATCTTTATCATAACTTCTATATGTTTTTACTTTATGTTATTACATAGGCTACTACTACTACGTAGTTTTAACCATTTGTACCCCTATGTCAATCCATAAAATGCATATGCACTGCAGAATTATCTGAGATGTTGTACATATGTGTCATATTATTGCCACAGCTAACAAGTTAGCACAGCCCCAGTCCCCTCATATAGGGTAAGTACCTAAAGGGGTCAATATTTTCTGTAGTCCATGGGGCCCCTACTAGCGTTTTTACACGTATTGCGTGTGCTCATTGGTATACATGTATGTCTAGGCCTAAAATACCCCTTCCGTGTGCTTGTACATATACACACTACGTAGCACCCCCACCTGGCCCACGCCCCCCGCCCCTTGCCTATATGCTAAGGCATTGATATTGCAGGGAAAAGCTCTTAACGCCTAGGCTATGGTCAAAGCAATAGATCAAAACATGTTCATATTCTCATGCTAAGACACTGTTTTCATTGCATTTGTATACACATTGGAGAAGTGACTTTTAGCCATGTGTTACAATATAACACCCCCATTGTATACATGTGCACAGAAACACAATAGGGATGCATAAACTTGTGCGTTAATGCACAGAGCTAGGGCTTTGGTGCGCTGATGCACAATGCCAAGACATTCCCCCTATATCAGGAGTAAGAACACACACGCACACACGGGTAGTATATACATACACGCACGAGCTTTCCTGCAATCCCATAACATAACCACATAAAGCTTATACAAATCAAAAGGTTACAAGAAAGTTTAGCTTTATGTGCAATTTGTTCTTGCTATCTCAGAAAGTATCGGGCTATAACTGATTCATCGGAAGGCAAACACCGAAACACACTAACACCAAGTCACTGTTTCAACCTGAGCCACTGAGCAA
>JGI11705J14877_10001000_pt1 | contig 16676 bp, 14 predicted proteins | sample Etolaghawater15m_FD_14877 | JGI IMG/M metagenome (IMG submission 14877)
TGGTCATCTCGGCGGATGAATATCAAAGTGTCGAAGCCCTCAAGATAAGCTTGTTACAAGCCCGCAGCCAGCAGGCAAGAGTGGATATCAAATCCGGGAACCTGATAGAAGGTGTGTCGTTCTTCGATGAATTGGAGGCAGGTCATCACGGCTGATGTCGATGAGGTACCGCTTGACCCCGGATGCCCGGAAGGGTCTCATCGAAAAACGCGGGTGCACGCTACAGCAATGGGGGAAAGCCCAGCCCTGCGCGGGTGAGATCGAGGGTGAGTTTGCGTTCCATCTCGGCCAGGCTGACCATGACGTGGAAAAAAAGTCGATCCAGTTCCCATGCCACCAGCATGTCGCCGTAGCGCAGCATTTCCATCGCTTGGGCGAAGCCTGGCCGGTCGGCCCGCGTGCCGCTTACCTTGTCCTCAACTATCTTCTGACCTCTGGCCATAGCTTCGCGTTACAGCTGCAGGGTTTGATCCTGAGTCGAGGCGCGTGCTTACCCGATCAGCATGACTTGCCTTCTTCTCCTTTTATGCTGTCGCCATCGGCATCCTGTCGCACGGCAGGCAGTTGTTTGAGCAACTCCGGCAACGCCGTCTGCACAGTCTCCCACACCACATCGAGGTTGATGTCGAAATAACCGTGAGCGATCCGATTGCGCATACCGCGCATGCTGCGCCACGGCATTTGCGAGTGCGCCAGGGTGAATTCGGCATAGCCGTCCATCACCTTAGTTGCTGCCTAGCCGATAATGATGAGGCTCATGATGACAGCCTGTTGGGTGCGCTTGTCCTCCAGAAAGTCATTTTTGCGAAGTCCTTCCACGAAGATGCACGCATCCCTTGCCGCCTGCTGCATGTGCTCGAGGTAGTCGGCAAGTCGGCTCTCGCTCATACCGGCCGCGCCTCCGCGAGCACCTTTTCCCGGAACTTCGGCGGCAGGTCGGCAGGCGTCAACAGATCAACATGGATTCCCAGCAGCGACTCCAGTTCGTCTTGCAAGCCTCCGAGGTCGAACAGCGTTGCGCCGGGCAGTGCATCGACCAGCAGATCAAGATCGCTGCCGTCCAAGTCGGTACCGTGAAGCACCGAACCGAAGACGCGCGGGTTCGTCACGCGAAATCGGCTTGCTGTTTCGCGGATGATGCTTCGCTTGAGGTCGAGCACGAGTGAGGGGCGCATAGAGCCTTTCAGTTATCGAAAGTCGTTGCAATGGTGTGAGATCGAGAATAGCACTTCCAAGAGCCATTTTCGAGAATCGCAACGCCTTGATTTCGCGTACCGTGTCGAATGGCGGGCCAGCTTGTCGCCGTCATCGACGATCAGGGCGGTGGATTTGAAAGCGCCAAAGAAAAACCCCTCCGAAGAGGGGTGCAGAAATACAGGATCACGTAGCTCATTTACTCCAGCAATTGGTCAAATTCCAGCTCGCGCGAGAACTCGATTTCACTGTCGGTGTAACGCGCGTTGACCTCCAGCGCCAGGGTTCTGGAGCTCATGTCGAGCACCAGTTCTCCGAAACCGCCGTCGTTGTCGTACCAATTGACGCCGGTCTCCGAGATATAGTCATAGGCCATGTGCTCGATGGCATCGCGCAGGGTCATCGCCACGGTGGTTTCCCGCTGAGTCCAGGCGCCCTCACTGAACGAGCGCTCGATTCGCAGGATATCCAGCGTTTGATCGGCGAACGCATCACCGATGGCGACATCTTCGATGGCGCCACTGTCGCCGTAGCCATCGAAGGTGACCGTGATTTCCTCGGCGCAGCCCAACTCTTCCAGGCGGTTAATGATCCGCTGCGCGTTTTCACGCCAGCACCGGGCATTGGGATGACCGGTGATCGGAATACTCGTGCCGTTATCCTCGATCTCGAGCCACTCATGAATGTGCTTGCGGGTCGCCTGATCCGGGTTGCGGTTATACCGGCCCTTGATCTGGCCGATCCGCAGCGGTCGTTCATCACTTCCGGTTCTGATCAGCTCGACCGTCCAGCGCGTCCGCTCCACGAACACCACCGCAATCGCGGCCATGTCATTCATGATGCGCTCATGCCAGCTGGCCACGCAGTGCCTTTGTCGCAATCCCTCGATGCCTAACCTTTTTGAGGTCTTGATCAGGTAGCCGGGGAACTCTTCGGGCAGGTTGTCCCTGAAGTATTCCAGCCGGTAACCCCAGGCCTTCTCGCTCAACATCTTGAGGGTGGCATAGCGACCCAGCCGATCATGCTCCTCCTGCCAGCGCTTCGCGCTCCACCAGGGATTGATGCGCCTTCGGTACTGCCGGGCCATGTGAATGACGTCGGCCACGGGTAGCCAAGCGAATATCGATGTGATCGCGCGCCGCCGTTTGCGGGCTCACAGCGCCGATGCTAAAAGTGAAAAAAAGGCCTCCCGCTGGTCGCGGGAGGCCCGTATCATTCGACAAACATGCCGATTGCAGCAATCAGTCGAAAGGTTTTGGCGCAGGGGTCGCGTCGGTGGATGGCGGCAGAATCGGCAACTGGAATGAAGGCTGGTCGCCGGTCAGGGTCTTCAGGAAGGCGACGATCTTGTCGTTTTCGTCGTTGCTGAATTTCTTGCCCAATTGCAGTCGGCCCATCACGTCGACAGCCTCGGTCAGGGTTTTGGCCGCGCCATCATGGAAGTAGGGGTAGGTCATTTCCACGTTACGCAGGGTCGGCACCTTGAACTTGAAACGATCAGCGTCCTTGCCGGTCACCCCGATCAGGCCTTCCGCCGGGCTGTTGGCCTTGTAAGGCTTGACGACGCCCATCTTCTGGAACGAGTTACCACCCACGGCCTCGCCATTGTGGCAGGCCACGCAACCGCTTTCCTTGAACAGTTTGTAACCGGCCTTTTCCTTCTCGGTGATGGCGTCCGCATTACCCAGCAGCCACTGGTCAAAGCGTGAGTTGGGGGTGACCAGCGTTTTTTCGAATTCGGCAATGGCATCGGTCACGCGGTCGATATTGATACCCGGCGAGCCAAAAGCGAGTTTGAATTCGTTGACATAGGCTGGGATGGACTCAAGCACGCTGACGGCCAGGGTGTGGGTAAACGCCATCTCGCCAGGGTTGGCGATAGGGCCGCCTGCCTGGGCCTTGAGATCGGCCGCACGGCCATCCCAGAACTGGGCCACGTTGAGACTGGAGTTGAGCACCGTGGGCGCATTGATCGGGCCCTGTTGCCAGCGGTCGCCAATCGAGGTCGGCAGGTTGTCGGTGCCGCCCATGCTCAGGTTATGACAGGAATTACAGGAGATGAAACCGGACTTCGACAGGCGTGGGTCAAAGTACAGTTTCTTGCCCAATTCGACCAGCGACAGGTTGACCTGCTGTACCGGTCGAATGGTCTGGATAGGCTCCTGCGCCGCCATAGACGGCTGAATCAGCGCACTGCAAACCAGCGCCAGTGAAATACCGAACACATTTTTTTTCATCACAATCTCCGCGTGAGTTTTATTGAAAAATCTTTACCGGTTAAACGTTTCGAGTCCGCGCCAGGGCAGGATCAAGATGTTTAACCACTAAAAATGTGCGGCAAAGTTTAGAATTAGTCTAAATCAACATAAATGACCCAGGTCAAATATATTGCCGGAGTCAAAATGGCTGTTCGGGGATTGTCAGGCTGACCGGTTTTTGACCCGGATGACGATATCGATATCCTGCAGTTCGGTGCCGTCGGGGGTTTGCGTATTGTGGAAGCGCGGCAGCAGGTCTTCACTGATGTCGGTCAACTCGCCGCTATCGACATTGTAGAAATGGTGGTGATGCGAAATGTTGGAGTCGTAATAAACACAGCTGGGATCGATGAAGATTTCCTTCAGCAAGCCGTGTGCTACGAACAGGCCCAGGGTGTTGTAAACCGTCGCCTTGGAAACCAGAAAGCCTTTGTCCTTGAGGCGGGTATGCAGTTGATCGGCGGTGACATGCTGATGACGAACCAACAGCACCCTGGCGATCGCCATTCGCTGTGCGGTAGGGAAAACGGAATGCTCGCGTAACAGGATTTCCAGTTGCACGGGCTCGCTGCTGATGTGACTGCTGGTAATGCTCATGCCGGGTAGTATAACCCATTCGGCTGAAACTCAAAAAGCCTGCACGCCAGGGGGCCGCCTGGCGACACAATACTACAGGCGCTTGCCCGCCAGCGTGGGTGCCTTGTCGCTGCGGGTTTCCAGCTTCAGGTAGCTGACGATGCGCACCGTACCCTGCTCGTGCAGGGCGTGGTGAACGGCCTGTACGGCCTGCAGAATCTGCTCCAGCGGCCCTTCGATGTTGGTGCCCGAGGCGTGAGTCTCCATGATGAAATCGTAGGATTTCAGCATATCGACGACCTGAACGACCTGCTTGCGCACCGAAACCCCGGCGCCAAGCGGAATCAACTGGAACTCTGCGGTGGCCTGCATGGCTTTGCTACCTTTGTTGGTTGGTGGATGCTTGCGCGGGTCGAGATTGATTCAATCCGCCAAGCTGTGTGTGCGTCAGTGATGCTCGTGCTGGTCCTTGTCTTTGCCATCATGTTGCATGCCTTCATGATCCCCCGGCATGTCATGCTGCATGCCCTCGTGGTGCTGCATCATCGAGTCATGCATGTCGCCATGGTCAGCGCTGTGCATGCCCATACCCATGCCCATGCCGCCATGCATGCCTGCATGCCCGCTCATGTCATGTCCGCTGCGGTCACGACCACCGCCGGGTGTGGAGGGTTCGCGGCTGCCCTGCATGAACGGCGGTCCGCGCCGCGCGCCAATATCGAAGCGGATATGGTTGATGACGTCCCAGATCTGCTGCTGCGACAGCTTGTCCTGCCAGGCCGGCATGGGATCGCGGCCGCTGCGGATGATATAGTCAAGCTCGCCGTCGCTGTGCATGCGCGCCGCGTGGCGCAGCGGCACCGGACGCACACTCAGGTCTTTCGCGTCGGGACCGTCGCCAAAGCCGAATTCACCGTGACAGCGCTGGCAGTTCTCAGCGTAGACTGCCTGGCCACGCGCCAGCGCTTCTGGCGATACCTCGACCGGGTTCAGCCTGCGCGCCGCCTCGGCGGGTATGTTCCAGTGTCGGTGTCCGCCGCCCCCGCCACAGCCACGGCCACGTCCGCGCGCAGCGCCGTAGGCGCCCGACTTGCCGCCACGATAGCCATGGCCGCCCCCACGATGGCCGCCCGCATGACGACCGCCGCCTTGATATCCGCGCCGGTCGCGCCACTCGTCCCGGCCGGGTTCGGGGCAATCCGCGCCAGCCGCCGGCGCTGCGTCGCTTTGTTGTTGCGCGACGCCGGGCAGGCTGATCGCCAGGGCGGCGCTTAACAATAACAGTTTGATCAACATTGAAGATTTCCTCAGTTTTGACTATTCAGATTTGGTCCGCTTCAGATCCTTTCCGCTGCCGGTTCGCGGATTTGCGGCTGCTTCGATTGACCGGCCCAGGCCTTGCGCAAGGCGAACAGCGCGGGCATCAGCAACAGCACCACCAGCATGGTGCTGAGAATGCCGCCGGCCATTGGCGCGGCGATGCGTTTCATGACATCCGAACCCGTGCCCTCGTTGAGCATCACCGGCAGCAGGCTGGCCACCAGCGTGATCATGGTCATCAGCATCGGGCGAATACGCTGGGTCGCACCTTCGGTGAGGGCGGCGATCAGGCTGGCGCGGTCGCTGACCTCGCCCCGCGCCTGCGCCTGGCGCAGCGCATGGTCGAGATAGAACAGCATCAACAGGCCCATCTCGGCGGCCAGCCCGGCCATGGCGATCATGCCCACCCACACCGCGACGCTCAACTTGAAGCCGAGCAGGTAAATCAGCCACACCGAACCGAGCAGGGAGAAAGGCACCATGGCCATGACCAAAAGCGCATCGGCAAAGGAGCCGCGATGCACATACAGCATAAAGAACACGATGAACAGCGTCAGCGGCACCAGCACCTGCAGACGGTCGCGCGCGCGCTCGAAGTGTTTGTACTGCCCGGCCCAGGCCAGCCGGTAACCGGCCGGAATGTCCACCTTGTCGGCGACCACGCGCTGGGCCTGCTCGACGTAATCGGCGATGCCGATGTCATCCGCAACATCGACGAACACGAAGCCGACCAGCATGCCGTCCTCGTTGCGCAGCATCGGCGGGCCGGTGCGCAGCTTGATGTCCGCGACCTGGCTGATCGGGATCTGGCGCGCGCCCATGCGCCCCATGGCCATGGCCGAAACCGGCACCAGGATGCGCTCCAGCGCCTGCGGGTCGTCGCGGAAATCGCGTGCATAGCGCAGGTTCACCGAGTAGCGCTCGCGGCCATCGATGACCTCGGTCACCGGCAGTCCGCCGACCGCCGCCATGATGGCCTTTTCGACCTGGTCGACGTTCATGCCGAAACGCGCCAGTTCGTCGCGTTTGATATCGAAGTCGAGGAAATAACCGCCCGTCAAGCGCTCGGCGAAGGCGCTGCGGGTAAAGCGCGCGGTACGCGGGTCATCGGCCAGCGCACGTTCGATGGCCACGGCGGTGGCCTCGATCTGTTGCAGGTCTTCACCGAACACCTTGATGCCCAGCGCGCTGCGGATGCCGGTGGTCAGCATCTCGACGCGGGTCTGCACCGGCATCCACCAGATGTTGGGCATACCGGGATAACTCAGGCGTTCGTTCATGTCATCGATGAGCCGGTCCCAGGTCATGCCCTCGCGCCACTCCGACGGCGGTTTCAGCGTGACCACGATCTCGGCCATCGACAGCGGCGCGGGATCGGTCGCGGTGGTGGCGCGGCCCATCTTGCCGAACACGCGCTCGACCTCGGGAAAGCGCGACAGCTCGGTGTCCATCGATTGCAGCACCGCCGCGGCCTCGGTAATCGACATGCCGGGCAGCGAGGTCGGCATGTACAGAATGCTACCCTCGTTGAGCGGCGGCATGAACTCGCTGTTGAGACTCGATGCAATCGGCAGGCTCGCCGCCAGGGCTGCGCAGAACAGCGCCACCACCCACCAGCGCAGGCGCATGCTGAGGCTGACCACGGGCCGGTACAGGCGCATCAGGACGCCATTGACGCGGGCCTGCAGTTTTGGCGGACGGCCCTTGATCAGCAACACCGCCAGCGCCGGGATCAGGGTGATCGATAACAGCGCGGCAAAGGCCATGGCGTAGGTCTTGGTATAGGCCAGCGGGTGAAACAGCCGGCCCTCGCTGCCCTGCAGGGCGAATACCGGCAGGAACGACACGGTGATGATCAGCAGTGAGAAGAAGATGCTCGGCCCGACCTCGCGCATGGCGTCGATCACCACCTCGCGGCGCGCCTCGGGCTCCTGCTGCAGGCGTTTGTGGATGTTGTCGATGATGACCACGGCGGCATCCACCATGGCGCCGATGGCCACCGCGATACCGCCCAGCGACATGATATTGGCCGTGACGCCCTGCATGCCCATGGGAATGAAGGCCAGCAGGATGGCGACGGGCAGGGTGATGACCGCCACCAGCGCCGAGCGCACATGCAGCAGGAACAGCAGCAGGATGGCGGCGACCGCCAGCATCTCTTCGATCAGCGCATTCTTGAGCGTGTCGATGGCCCGTTCGATCAGGCCGGCGCGGTCGTAGACCGGCACCACCTCGACCCCTGCGGGCAGGCCGTCTTTGACCTCGTCCAGACGTTGCTTGACGCCTTGTATGACCTGCAGCGCGTTTTCACCGTGACGCATCACCACGATGCCGCCGACCGCCTGGCCCAGGCCGTCGAGGTCGGCGATGCCGCGCTGCATGGCCGGCCCCAGTGACACCGTGGCGACATCGGCCACGCGCACGGGCAGGCGGTTCGGCATCATGCCGACGGGGATGACGATGTTCTCGATATCGTGAGTGCTCTTGATGTAACCACGTCCGCGCACGAAATGTTCGTGCCCGGCGATTTCCAGCACACGCCCGCCGACGTCGTTATTGGAGGCGCGAATGGCCTTGCTCAGCTGGTCCAGCGTGATGCCGTTGCGCGCCAGCTTGTAGGGGTCGACCTGCACCTGGTATTCGCGGACGTAACCGCCAATCGAGGCCACCTCGGCCACCCCCGGCACCGACTCCAGCCAGTAGCGCAGGCTGAAATCCTGCAGCGCGCGCAGGTCGCTCAGATCGTGCTGGCCGCTACGATCGACCAGCGCGTACTGGTACACCCAGCCAATGCCGGTGGCATCCGGGCCCAGCGCCGGGCGCGCTTGCTCCGGCAGCTTGTGGCCGATGGTCGACAACAGCTCGGATACGCGCGAGCGCGCCCAGTAGATATCGGTATCGTCCTCGAAGATGACATACACGAAGCTCAGGCCCATGAAGCTCTGGCCGCGCACGAACTGCACCCTGGGTGCGGCCAGCAGGCTGGTGGTCAGCGGATAGGTGATCTGGTCCTCGACCAGATCGGGGCTGCGCCCCGGCCATTCAGTAAGCACGATGACCTGCACATCCGACAGGTCGGGGATGGCGTCCAGCGGCGAGGTCAGTAACGAGCGGTATCCCCAAAGCGCCAGGCATAACACGATGAACAGCGTGTAGACCGGACGCCGCGCGCTGACATCGATGATGGCGGCGAGCAGGCTGAAGCGGCGGCGTTCACTGCCGGGGTTGTCGACGGTCGGCTCTACCACTGGTCGATACCTGCCTTGAGCTTGGATTCCGACGCCAGCAGGAAGTTACCCGAGGTCACGACCACCTCATCCTGCTGCAGTCCGTCGAGTACCTGGATGAATTCGCCGTTGCGCTGACCGGTTGTGATGCGGCGTGGCTGCAGGCGACCCTCACCCTCATCGACGAACACCACGCGGCTTTCGCCGCTGTGTATCACGGCCTGCTCGGGGATCAGCAGCGTGTCCTTGACCTCGACATGCACGATGACATCGGCGTAGCTGCCTGCCAGTAGCTGGCGACCGGCCCACAGGGCATCGACGAACACCTCGGCGCTACGGTCGTGGTTATTGAGCGCCGGTGAGATCGAATCGATGCTCCCCTCGACGATGCTGTCGGAGATATAGGGCAGGCGAATGCTGCAGCGCATGCCCGCGCGAATGAACGGCGCATCGCTCTCGTAGGCGGCGGCCTTGACGCGCATGTCGGAGGCCACGGCGATGTGCATTAGCGAGTCGCCCAACCAGAATACCTGGCCCGCGATCAGCTCGTGCTGCACGATGACGCCATCGGCCGGTGCATGGATGGTTCGGTAGGCGCGGGCCTCCAGATTTTTCGCCAGCTCGTCGATCTCGTCCTCGCCGAGGCCCAGTGTCAGCAGGCGCTGGCGCGCGTGCTCCAGGTCCATGTCATCCGCGTCATCGGTCAACTTGCGCACGCGTATGAAGTCGCGCTCGGCATGGTACAAAACCGGCGATGACACGGTGAACAGCGGGTCCCCGGCCTTGACTTCCTCGCCCTCTGCGAGCACGAACAGCTTGCCGATCTTGCCATCGAAGGGCAGGGCGATATCGGTCAGCGATTCGGGATCGTACTCGACCTCGCCGATCAGGCGAATCGACTGCTGCAGGTCGCCGCGCATCACCGTGGCGGTCTTGAGACCGATCAACTGGCGCCGACGCTGGTCGACGATGACCGAACCGGCGGCCTTCTCGGCGTGCGACACGGCGGTCAGATCCATGCCGCAGATGGGGCACTGTCCGGCCGTGGCGTTCTTGATCGACGGATGCATCGGGCAGGTGTAATGGGCGACGCCGGCATCGATCTTCTTGATCGGTATCAGGTCCATGCCGCACAGCGGACAGGCGCCGGGTTCGGTCATGGATACCGACGGATGCATCGAGCAGGTGTAGTGGGTCTGGCCCTCGGGCGTGGCGCTGGCAACCGGGATGTCGGCCTTGCCGGTGCTCAACGTCAGCGCCAGGTCGGCGTGACCGCCCTGTTCGCTATCGACCTCGATCAGCAGCGGCCAGTCACCCTCGCCCGGCAGGTGGACATTGGCCTGGTAACGCCCGCCACCGATTTCGCTGACCGGGCTCTCGCTGAAGCTGGCGGCCTGGTGTCGGCCATGATCGTGATCATGTACGGCGGCCGCCGTTTCCAGCACCACGCGCACCCCGGCGCCGGGTAGGTTCAGACCCTCGCTATCACGCAGTGTGATCGTGAACATATTGTCGCCGGCGCGCAGCGTGCGCGGCTCGGTTTCGATCGTAATACGGTAGGCGCCCGCCTGTTGTTCCACGGCCGCACCGGACAGCGCCGCCTTGAACGGCGCCTCACCAGTGACGGCAAAGGAAACGCCCAGCCAAACCAGCAAAGACAGCAGGGTGATCGATGCGATGCCCAGACTGTATTCCTTGAAAGAAGAATCCATAGATTTTGCCCTGTCGAAGAGTTTTATGCCGGTTCGCGCGCAACACGTTCGGGAACCTTTTTATACGGCGCAGGAGTATAGCAAAACCGGTGCTGAAACAATTGAGCCAGAACAGTTTTAGCCACGGAAAGACACGGAAAGCACGGAAATTGAATTGGCAGGGTAGGTGGCTGGCGGCCTGGCCGGTGATCTTCGGTTTTGGCTCGCCGGGCGAACACCCCATCGCCGGGAGGGCCGGCCCCTTCGATTACCGCCTCATGGATGCCCGCCTGCGCGAGCATGACTGGAAAATTCAGTGCTTTCCGTGTCTTTTCGTGGCTATCTCTTGAACTTTCCACTTTCCACTTCAGCGCTTTCCATGTGGGTCCGTGGCTAAAACATTCGGGCTGGCGGCGGGACAGCAAATGCGACCGGTTGTTCGCGCATTTCATTGTTGTCGAATCGTTGTCGCCGGTCTATTGTGCGGTCGTAGCTTCCGGCGTAGCATTTTGCAACGATTACCCACCCAAGGACGCCGTATGCCCAGGCCCCCGTTGTTGCAGCGCTGGCTGCCCGTTCTATCCATCTTCATGCTGGCGATGTCTGCGCTGTTGCCAGGCACGGACGCGGTCGCCCAGGCACCCGGCCCCAAACATGTCATCGTGGCCCCGGTGCAGATGAAGGAAATCGCCGACCGCGTCGAGGCGCTGGGCACGGCGCGCGCCAACGAGTCCGTGACCATTACCAGCAGTGTCACCGAAAAGCTGCGCAGGATTCGTTTTGAGGATGGCGATCGGATCAAGGCGGGCGATGTGCTGGTAGAACTGGACCAGGCCGAGGAGCAGGCCAACCTGCGCCAGGCCGAGGCCCTGCGCGGCGAACGCCAGCTGGCGCTGAATCGCCAGCTCAAGCTGCAGAAGCAGAACCTGGCGGCGGCGGACGAGATCGACCGCATCCGGCTTGAGCTGGAGCAGGCCGAGGCCAGCATCGCCGCGATCAAAACGCGCATCGAGGATCGCATCATTCGCGCGCCTTTCGCCGGGGTGCTGGGGCTGCGCCGCATCAGCGTTGGTGCGCTGGTCGAGACCGGTGACGAAATCGCCCGCCTCGACGACCTGAGCCAGATCAAGCTCGACTTCTCCGTGCCTGCTGTGTTCCTGTCCGAATTGCGCCCGGGCCTGACCATCCGGGCGCGCGCGGCGGCGCTGGCCAACCGCGAATTCAGCGGCAGCGTGCGCGGCATCGACAGCCGGGTCGACCCGGTGACGCGTTCGATCCAGGTGCGCGCCATGCTGGCCAATCCCGATGGTGCGCTGATACCCGGCCTGCTGTTGCGCGTTGATCTGTTGCGCAACATTCGGCAGGCGCTGATGATCCCCGAGGAAGCGCTGATCGCCCAGGCCGACAAGCAATTCGTGATGCTGCGCATCGGCAAGGACGGCAAGGACAGCGTGGAAAAACGCGAGGTCAAAATCGGCCTGCGCCTGCCCGGTTCGGTCGAGATCCTGGCCGGCCTCAGCGAGGGCCAGCAGGTGGTCACCCACGGCAACGACAAGGTACGCCCAGGCGATGTGCTGGAGGTGATGGCGATCGATGACGGCAACGTCGATATCGCCCAGGTGCTGCGCAAGCAGGGCACCAAAAAGCAAGGGCAGTAGCCATGATTCTTTCCGACCTGTCGGTTAAACGCCCGGTACTGGCGGCGGTCATGTCGATCCTGCTGGTGGCTTTTGGCCTGGTCGCCTTCGATCGCCTGCCGCTGCGCGAATTTCCCAACATCGACCCGCCCGTGGTGTCCATCGACACCCTGTACCGCGGTGCCTCCGCCGATGTGGTCGAAAGCCGCATCACCCGCATCATCGAGGACCGCATTGCCGGGGTTGAAGGCATCCGTTTCATCGAATCGAGCAGCGAGGACGGGCGTTCGACCATCTCCATCACCTTCGATGTCAATCGCGACGTGGATGCGGCCGCCAATGACATCCGCGACCGCGTGTCGGCGGTGCTCGCGACGCTGCCCGCCGAGGCCGAACCGCCGAATATTCAAAAGGCCAGCTCCGACGATGACGTCATCATGTGGCTGAACCTGTCGTCGGATCGATTGACCGTGCCGGCGCTGACTGACTACGCCGAGCGTTACCTCATCGACCGATTCTCGGTGCTGGATGGTGTTGCGCGCGTGCGTATCGGCGGCCAACAGTCCTACGCCATGCGCGTGTGGCTCGACCGCGACAAGCTGGCCGCGCGCGGGCTCACGGTGAACGATGTCGAGAACGCGCTGCGCAGTGAAAACGTCGAGATACCGGCCGGCAGCATCGATTCCGAGTCGCGCCAGTTCACCCTGCGCATCAAGCGCCAGTTTCGCAGCGCCGTGGATTTTCGCGGCCTGGTCATCGCCAAGGGCGCAGACAACCACCTGACCCGGCTGGCCGACGTGGCGCGCATCGAACGCAGCGCCGAGGAAGACCGGCTGTTCTTTCGCGGCAACGAGATCCCCATGGTCGGTATCGGCATCATCAAGCAGTCGACCGCCAATACCCTGCAGGTGGCGCGTGCGGCCAAGGCCGAGATGCAGCGGCTGCGGCCCAACCTGCCCGACGGCATGCTCATCTCGCAAAGCTACGACACCTCGGTGTTCATCGAGGGCGCGATCAAGGAGGTGTATAAAACCCTGGGCATCGCCATCGCGCTGGTGGTGCTGGTCATCTACCTGTTCCTGGGCAGCCTGCGCGCCACCCTGATACCGGCGATCACGGTGCCGATCTCTTTGGTGGCAACCTCGCTGGTGCTGCTGGTGCTGGGTTACACCATCAACATGCTGACCCTGCTGGCGCTGGTGCTGGCCATCGGCCTGGTGGTCGATGACGCCATCGTGGTGCTGGAGAACATCCACCGGCGCATGGAACAGTATGGCGAGACGCGCCTGGTGGCGGCGTTTCGCGGCACGCGCCAGGTCGGCTTCGCCGTGGTGGCGACCACCATCGTACTGGTGTCGGTGTTCGTGCCCATCGCCTTTCTAGAGGGCGATGTCGGGCGGTTGTTTTCCGAATTCGCCATCACCATGGCCGCCGCCGTGGCGTTTTCCAGCTTCGTTGCCCTGTCGCTGTCGCCCATGCTGGCGTCGAAGGTGCTGGCATCCAGTGACCAGGCCAACCGCATGACGCGCGGCGTCGACTTCGTGTTCCGCAAGCTGCAACGCGGTTACCACTGGCTGCTGGCCGGATCGCTGCGTCATCGCTGGCTGGTGGTGCTGGTGTTTTTGGGTGTGGCCGGGTCGTCGTACTGGTTGTTCAACAACATTGCCGACGAATACACGCCCAAGGAGGACCGTGGCGCCTTTTTTATCCTGGTCAACGGGCCGGAAGGCGCGTCCTACGAGTACATGAAGGAATACATGAACGAGGCCGAAAAACGCTTGATGCCGCTGGTGGAAAGCGGCGAGGCCATACGTGTGCTGGTGCGCGCGCCGCGCAGCTTCGGCAGCGTCGGTATCTTCAATAACGGCATCGTCATCATCGTGCTCAGCGACTGGGGGCAAAGACGCTCCGCCTGGGACATCATGGCCGAGGTGCGCAAGCAACTGGGCGATCTGCCCGGCGTGCGGGCATTCCCGGTGATGCGCCAGGGCTTTGGTGCGCGGATTCAGAAACCGTTCCAATTCGTTATTGGTGGCGGCACCTACCAGGAACTCGCCGAATGGCGCGACATACTTGCCGCACGCATCAATCAGGACAACCCCGGCCTGATTGGACTCGACTGGGACTACAAGGAAACCAAGCCGCAGATGCAGGTGGTCATAGATTACGATCGCGCCGCCGATTTAGGTGTCACAGTCAGCACCATCGGCCGCACCCTGGAAACCATGCTCGGCTCGCGCCGCGTGACAACCTATATCGACGACGGGCAGGAATACTACATCGTGCTCGAAGGCGAGCGCGATGCCCAGCGCACGCCCAACGATATTCAGAATATCTATGTGCGCTCAGATCGCAGCGGGGAACTGATCCCCCTGTCCAACGTGGTACAGATGGTGGAATTCGCCGATTCGGTCAAACTCAATCGCTACAACCGCGTGCGCTCGATCACGCTTGAAGCAAACCTGGCCGAAGGATACTCGCTGGGTGAGGCGCTGGGTTACATGGAAGGGCTGGTGCGCGACTATCTGCCAGGTCACGTCATCATCGACTACAAAGGCCAGTCGCGAGACTACAAGTTTGCCGGTGAATCGCTGCTGTTCATCTTCGCGCTGGGCCTGATGGTCGTGTTCCTGGTGCTGGCCGCGCAGTTCGAAAACTGGGTGCATCCGCTGGTCATCATGCTCACCGTGCCGCTGGCCATGACCGGCGCACTGCTGGGCCTGTACCTGACCGGGCAGACCCTGAACCTGTACAGCCAGATCGGCCTGATCATGCTGGTGGGACTCGCGGCCAAAAACGGCATATTGATCGTCGAGTTCGCCAACCAGTTACGCGACCAGGGGCGAGAGTTGCATAGCGCATTGATTGAAGCGGCCGACACCCGATTCCGCCCCATCATCATGACCGGCATCACCACGGCTGCTGGCTCCGTCCCCTTATTGATATCGACCGGGGCGGGCACCGAAACGCGGTATGTCATCGGCGTGGTGATCTTGTCCGGTGTCATCGCCGCGACCCTGTTCACGCTGTTCGTGGTGCCGGTGGCCTATGACATGGTAGGCCGCTTCTCGGGCTCGCCGCAGGCGGTGGCGCGGCGGCTGGAAGAGGAACTGAGGCAGAGTAAGGCAAGCGATTCCAAGGGCGACTAGTGCCTGAAAATTGATTCGGGGAGTTGGTCGGTAATGCGCCGGTTTGATAATTTTCTCGATTGGCATTTGTGCTTCTACAAATCATCGAGCGGACTGGATGTCTTGCCTTTGGAGAAATCCGCCAGATGGGTGTAGATCATGGTTGTGGACACATCAGCGTGGCCAAGTAACTGCTGGATAGTACGTATATCGACGCCTTTCTCCAAAAGATGTGTGGCGAAGCTGTGGCGAAATGTGTGACAACCCACGCGCTTGGGAATCTCCAGTTCACGAGCCAGATTGCGCACCTTCTTTTGAATGGTCGACTCATTGATATGGTGACGACGAGTCATGCCGCTTCGCGGGTCGACGGAAAGTTTCAAACTGGGGAACACATACTGCCACACCCATTGACTACTTGACTTGCCGTACTTCGTAATAGCCCCGGTGGGCATCACCGCGCTACCGCGTCCTTCGACAAGATCCTGATCATGCAAGGTCTTGACCGCCTTCAGATGATTTTTCATTGGGTCGATCAGCCGAGCCGGAAGAGGGACCACGCGCTCCTTGTTGCCTTTACTTTCGCGGACAATGATCTGGGTGTAACTAAAATCGATGTCCTGTACGCGCAAACGCACCGCTTCCATGATGCGAAGCCCTGCGCCATAAAGCAGTGAAATGATCAGCCAGTGCACGCCATCGACGCGTTCGAGTACGCTCGCCACCTCCTCCCGGCTAAGAATGACTGGCAGCCTTTGACGAGGACGCGCATGTATAAAATGGCTGATATCCCCCAGTTCCTGTTGCCGCACCTGCTTGAAATAAAACGATAGGGCGTTGAGCGCCACACTTTGAGACCCAGGCGCCAGGCCGCGTTCGACCGCCAGGTTACTGATGAACTCGACAACGTTTTCGGGTAACAGCGAATCGACAGGCTTATCGCCGTGAAATCTCAGGAACTTTCCGGTCCAGTCCACATAGGTCTTCTCCGTCCGGATGCTGCGGTTCAAACGTCGTACCGCACGCTTAACCTCGTCAAGTTGTCGCTGGTGTTCTGTTCTGGCAGCCAGGGTAGTAGCGGATTTCTTTTTCGCGCGTGGCGCTTGTTGGGCTCTTTCCTCTGCATACAGGGTGACGTGATCAGCGGGAAGATCGACACACGAGGAATGCCAATAGGCCCAGTCGACATGCCGATACAGCGGTGCCCGGATCGATTTGAACAGATAACCGATCGCATCGATGTGTTGTTTTTTTTGCCATGTTGATAGGTCGGGCGAATCGATCAGGCGCTTAAAATAGGCGCAGACTGTTTCAGGTGTATGTTGCTTGAGCCGGGTTTCCTTATAATTCCGGATGAAGGTCTCACAGTGGCGGGTATACCAGGGAAATAGGGACGACTTGACCGAATGGTTGGCCAGCACCTCCATGTAATTGTTCCAGAAGCGTTTTTCCTGATTTGACGAATCCATTGACAGATCCTTTTTTTGTCGATTAACATTCCTTGATGAAGAAGGAGAATACCGAAAAAGAAGGAATCCGTCTAGGAGTCTGTCGGATTTAACCGATGAAGTCGCTATAATTCGAAAGTATAAACAATAATGTATCGGAGTCGCCATGTCGGACAAATTTCAGACGATTGATCGAG
>JGI11705J14877_10001001_pt1 | contig 16672 bp, 10 predicted proteins | sample Etolaghawater15m_FD_14877 | JGI IMG/M metagenome (IMG submission 14877)
CTTGACCTGACAACGATTCAGCACGCCATGCGCTGCTCAGACAACAGCCACGTGAAATCGTTAAACGCCCGGAGCCACAATGAACGAACAAACAGAACCTGACCCCGATTATTTGGTGTTGTTCAATGACCAGATACGGGCGATGGGAATCGGCATCCACCGGAGGAAATCTTCGGGCCCTTGGAATAAAGAGCACCTTGACGCCTTAACTGGCCTGGCCCCTCACCTCCTGCGTTCCTTACATATTCACCGGGAATTTACCCGCATGCGCTTGCTTGAACAGGCCATACAGAAAGGCCTGGATCGCCTGCTCATCGGATTGATTCTTTTCGATGAATTCATGCATCCGGTGTATCTGAACCCTATCGCCAAGGCCGCTCTGGACAATCACCCAGCCATACGCTACCAGCATCAGAAATTAACCGCTCATAGGATAGAGGATACGCGCACTATATACGGGGCGTTGCAGAAAGCAGTGAATGCGACTTCGGATGATGCCCCTGCCCGGTGTTCGACTGCTTTGGGTATCCGCCATCCAGAACACCCATCGCCTCTACCGATGCTGGTAACACCGGTTATAGCAGGAAGCACGAATGACCTGGGTTGTCTCGATGCGCGAGCTGCCATCTTGATTAGCGATCCCGAAAAGAATCAACCGATCGTTCCTGACGCACTGCGTTCAGCGTATGAATTGACAACCAAAGAGGCTGAAGTGGCGATTGCCGTGGCCAATGGGATGACGCTTGAGGCTATCGCGGAACTGAGAGATGTAGCAGTAAGCACGGTACGTAGCCAGTTGAATTCGGTATTCAGCAAGCTGGGGATCAGTAGGCAGGCTGAACTGGTTAAAGTTCTACTCACAGGGCCTTTCAGGGTAAATTTTTAAGCTGCTTAATACTGAGCTGAGTTGCCCTGTTGTGGCTCTTCAGTGATAAATCAAAAAAAACCTGAATGGCCGGTATATCGCACTCAATGGAACAATGACCTTGCCGAAATTCTTGATCGAAACTGGGTGTTCCAGGGTCAGGTCTATACCTTAGCCAGTGACTCAGACCGAGTCACGATGACAACAGTCGATCGTAATCAGCGTGACTGCCAATCCAGAACCAAACCAGATCTTCCTCATGTTCAACGGCCAGTGCACGATAGTGTATTCCTACACGGGCGGACCAAAATCGACCAATCTTCTTGAAGTGTAGCGATGGATGTCTTGAATCCGCTTTTAGCCGTTCAAAATTCTTGTCCGCTTGCCGTTGAATGGCATCAGGAAGATTTGAATAGCATTTCCAAAATGAGGGGCTGGCATGATGATTCACAGCCTGGTGGATTTTCCATTCAAATGGTCGGAGATAGCGGCATTCGCCAGATCGTCCAGCCTTCCAGACTCAACGTCTCGACTGATCTGTTTATCCCAGATCTCGGCATCGAAACGCTCGAACCAGGCACGAAACGACTTGAGCTGGTCTTTGGGCAGTTGCTCTATTGCTTTTTCGATATCTTCGATTGCCATGGCCATTTCGATACTCTCCACGTGTGATTATTGCCATTCTAGCTGTAAATTCTCTCGTTTAAAAATTTGAATATGCGAGGGTGCATATGAGCTGATCAGCAATGACTGGTTATGGCACATCAGAGACGCACGCCAATGCAATCTGCGCCAGTCAGAGAATGACGGCTTTCCTGCCGATTGCTGGCATTGCTCTGGTCGAGCAGCCCGAATGCCAGTAGTTGCGACAAATCCGCCGTTCGCGAATCTAGATTTGGAGGGGGTGGAAATAATCTGGGCTTTACTACAATGCGGTCATTCAAGGCATTTGCAACGAGTCTGCCCCTTTGATTCTTGTCTTGCATGCGAACGTTTGAGTGCAGCACCTGCAGGCACCAGTCAAATGTAGGTATCTAGAATTTCAAACCGCTCTTGAGTTGCGCCAATGCCCCCTCGAATTGCTCCGGCACAAAGTTTTCGTCATTGGCCACTGCATTGAATAACTGGTCCATGAGTTTGCTGACCAGCTTTGTCGTGCCGTCATCAAAGGGTTTGATGTCGTTCCAGGCAGCAACCAGGGCACCTATGCCCATTACACATTGTTCGGCTGCAATGTAATCCTCGTAATCTCCGGCGATGCCGGTTGAAATAAGGGATTTTGCCAGCTCGACCGTTTGCTGCGGGGTAAATTGATGCCGGTCTACGAGTGTAATGGCTTTGGCAACCTGGTCGCGCAGCCGGGCCGCAATTTTCTTGGTTACCCACTCGCTCGAATTACTGGCCGCATGCAGCCTCTGCAGGTTGTCGGAAACCTCGCTACCCAGGGCCGGGGCAATCTGTTTAAGCACCAGCCGTAACATCAGCAAGTTGGAGTCGTTGAACGGCACCGCGCCGGGCCCCAGCCCCGTGCCCTGCTTTTTCTGCCAGGTTTTCTTTGACATCGGGTGATGGCAACTATGGCAGTCGAACAGGCTGAGCTCGGGAAACAGGCCGGCGGCCAGCATATGTTTGTCGTCGATCATCTTGAGCATCGATTCGGCGGCCACGGCCTGGCCCAGAGCCCACATCTTGACGTGACTGTAGATCGGTTTGCGCGCGCGGTAATCGGCGTCGTAGATGACATGCGGGTTGAGCAATTCGCTAAAGGTGTCGAGTTCGAAACTGATGCGCGGGTGCCCGGCGCCCATGATCTCGTGGGTGACGAATTGATCCGTCGTGCCGTAATGGCAGGACAGGCAAAGGCGCGTGCGCGCTATCATGTCATCGGTGGGATAAAGCCCGTTGCGGATATTTTGCGCGCGGGTGACGCCCTCGGCGGTGTGTGTCGACAGGTATTTTTCCGCGCCGCCGTGGCAGGTCTCGCAACCGATACCGTCCTCCATCGAGAATTTTTTGTCGCGAAACTGGGGTTTGACATTACTGCCGTGGCAGGCGAGGCATACCGGCTCCTTGTGCGGTGGTTTGAGACCGAGCTTGCGCGTTATGGCGATGAAGTCGTCGCTGAACAGGTCGCGATAAGTCTGGCTGTGCGGGTCCTTGCGTGCCCAGGTGGTGTATTCGGTGTGGGCGATGTTCGAGTTCTCATGCGAGATCACGGCGCCGTGACACAGGCTGTTGGCGCAGGACGCGACACCCATGTGTCTTTGCGCCGCCTCGACAGGTAGAGGGGGTGGCTCCGCGGCCATTGCAGTGCTGCCCATTAGGGACAGCAATGAGAAAAGGGCGGCGTTTAGTTTCATACTCATCGGCATAGCTTAACCCGCATGTTGCATGAAGAGGCAGGATGATGGTGCGTCTGGCGTGCTTGAGAGTGCGGCTTTGGAACGAAAACAGTAGCCATAGCTACGGTTTGAGTGAAAAGCCGTGCTATCGGGTGCGCCAGGCGTGCAAGCGCCTGCATAGCGATCGCAAATAACATGCCGTTACCCATAATTATTCGAAAAAACCTCATATCAATATGACATCTAAATTTATTCTCAGCGTCTTTGTGCAATATGCGGGTTATGGTTTCACCTTGTCATCGACAAACCAGGGGTTGCCGCTGTCGTCCAGGTAGAGCTTTTGCATTTCCTCCTGCGTGAACGGGCGCGATCCGAGGCGGCCGAAGATAGCGATCTGATTGCCCGTTTCATCGACCGCGCGGTCACGGTCGAGCCCTTTGGATAGCGCCAGCGCCGGGGCCCCGGTGGGGTAGCTGGCAATCAACTGCGGTTCCGGTCGCGGGCTGAAGCCGTAGAACCGGGGTTGCGTATCGGGAGAAGTAAGTTGTAGCACCCGCAGGCCATTGCCGCCATCGGCGACATAGGCGAACAGGCTGGCGTTGGTTGTGCCGATCACGATGTCCCGCGCATCGTTGATGCGTCCCCCGGCATTGAAAATCTCCACCACTTCGGGCTTTTCGGGTTTTTCGACATCGATGATGACAACACCTTGTGGCCCGGCGGCCACGTAGGCGTAGGTACGTGCCACGTAAACCCGGTGGGCATCACGCAGCGGCACAAGGCTGTCGCCGATGATGCGCGGCTGTTCGGGTCGGGTCACATCGACCATGCGTAAACCTTCGCCATCGATCACGAACAGGTAACGAAACTGTAGCGCGGTGGAGCGTGCGCCGGCGAGCGGGATCACCGAAGCCACGAGCGGGGCCAGCGGTTGATCGATATTGACCACGACGATGCCGCTATCGGCGGTGATGTAGGCATAGGAACCGGCTATTGTGATGTGACTGGCGCCGGCGAGCATATTATCGGGGTTCCAGGTTAATGCGCGCTTGAGGAAATTATTGCGTGGCTCGCCGTCGGCCAGGGTATTGATGTCGGTCAGGATCAGGCCTTCCTCGGCATCGGTGATATAGGCGTAGTTGTACAGCGGGTGAAACGGTTGCTCCTGGTTGTCGATACGCATCAGGTCACCCTCGTTGCGAGGCGGGTGAATCGGCTGGTTGGTCGGCAGTGCGATGCAGGTGGCGTTGGCCGAATCGATATGGGTGTCCTGACCGAGCGGGCTGAATGGCGAAGTGATGATGCGTTGCGATATACCCTTGTTGGCGATGCTGGCGACATCGTAGACCTGGGTGCCTTCATCGCCCTCGGCGGCGTACAGGTACTCGCCACGTAATTGCAGGCAACGCGCCTGGCCCGCGCCGTGGCTGTAGCCTTCCTGCAGTACCCGTTGATTTTCCTCGTGCGCGCGATACCAGTCCGGGTAGGCGTAGCGATGCAGATAGCTGCCGATTACCGCCTGCGGTTCCTCCCATTCAGTGACCCGCACGGCTTCGACCGTTTCCTCAGTGCCGACCCAGGCATTGAAGCCGACGAAGTTGACGAAGTTGGTACCAAGCAGCAGCAACTGCGACATGATGGCGTTGTTATCATTTTCCTTCGACAGGTGGCAGTCGGTACAGGTCTTGGTTTCGGTCTTGCGTGCGGTATGCGGAAAATGCGGTGCAAAGGCCTGAGAGCTGTACCCGCTGGCGGCAATGGGTGGTTGCTGGATATAGATGCGTTCGCGGTTGGCGTTGGTCGACGACAATACCAGCGCCGAGGACGAACGCACCGGCGCGATGCGCCCGCCCTTGATCGGCCCGCGCTTGCCGAGCTGGAACATCTGGTCACGCACCACCTGCGGGTTGTAGGTGGCGAAGTTGCGCGTTTCGCCGCCCTCGTAGTGGTGGCGTTCGGTTTTGTTGTTGGCCTCGATCGGCAGGTGGCAGCCACCGCAGCTGGTGGTCCAGGAGGTATGGCAGGAATAACAGTGCATTTCGTTGTCGTCGTGTGCACGCTGGCTGGTTGACACGTTGAGTCCCCAGTCCAGCGAGTCGGTGTTTTTGCTCATCAATTTGGCGCGTGCTGACTTCGCATTGTAGTCGGCGTGTTTGGGGTCGACGCTGTTCTTGATCAGGCTGACCTCCCATTCCAGACCGGGTGTCAGGATCGAGCGCTGCACCAGCTTGCCGCCGATCCACTCGAATCGGCGCTTGCCGTCCGGATTGCGTATTAGCGATAAATCGGTGCCTTCGGGTGGCGCGGCCGGTCCGGTCGTGCGCAGGTTGGGCAGGCGGTCCGGGGTGCCGTGGCAATCCTTGCACATGATCTCGACTGCGGCGGCGACCTCGCCATGGATATAACCGGTACCGTGGTTGTCCTGGGCGTAATGGCAATCGACGCAATGCATGCCCTTATCGAGGTGTATCGACGACATGTGTACCGCCTTGGCGAACTTGTCGGGGTCGGTTTCCTCGACGATGTTGCCGTCGGCATCCAGCAGGTTGCCGTCGCGGTCGCGTTTGAAGATCGCGCGAAAATTCCAGCCGTGGCCGTGGTAATCCGCGAACTGGGTGTCCTTGAGTTGGGGGTTCAGGTCACTGACACCGCGCAGGAAATCCTGGTCGATCCATTTGCCTCGCACCGCGGCGCCCTCCGGGTTGAGGCCGTAGGCCCGGTTTAGCTCGGCCGCGGTCGGGTATTTCTGTTTTTCCGGCCACATGAAGGGCGCGTCGGATTCGTAATCCCACATGGTGTAACCGAGGTAGGTGTTGACGAACATGTTGGGCTGGTGCATGTGGCAGCTCATGCACTGGCTGGTGGGTATCGCGCGCGAAAAACGGTGTTCGATCGGGTGGCCTTCCTCGCTGCGAGAAATCGTGGGATCGGTAGTGTTCGATAAACCACTGTGGCCGAATTTGGCGTAGGGTCCGGAGTGACGCGGGTCGCGGTCATTGGCGTATACCGTGTGGCAACCGGCGCAACCGGAATGACGGTAGTCACCGGGGTTGTTGTTGGTGCCGATGAACCACATGTGCGGATCGTTCAGGCGTGTCTTGGTAATGTTGATGACCGGCACCGCGATGCGTCCGCCGGTACCGGGGCCGCGATTCGACTGGCGAAAATCCGGGCGTCCCGGTTCTTCCAGGCGCTGGATCTGGCCCAGCTGGTTGGGAATGCCTGTCTCGGGAAACAGGTTCTGCAGGTTGCGCCCGCCGCGTTCGAACACGCGGAAGATGTCGCCGGGTGGAATGACCTCCCAGGCCGGTAACGGGTACAGAATATCCAGCACGCCGCGCGCTTTCATGGCCTCGTCCGGTTCGCTCGGATTCCTGATCGCGGCCGCGGTGCCGTCCGCGGTATAGACCTCGCCCAGCAGGTAATTCTTGTAGGGCAGAATGCCGTTGTTGTAGGCGGCGCCTCCCCATAACATGGCGGAGGTGCTCATCAGGCTGCGCTCGGTCGCCTCGATCATCTTGAGGTGGCAGGCACCGCAGGCCTTGCGCGCCACTCGGTAGTCCGAGGGATTGACGAAACGGATGTACTCCGGGCTCTCGCGATTGAGCAAGGTGTAACTCTCCTTGGGGTTGGCGCTGGACGGATAATTCCAGTCATCCGGATAAACCGGCAGCACGTGGGCGCGATCCTGCGCGGTAAGATAGTCGGCGTCAGTGGGCAGGGCGCCTTCGGGTTTGAACACCTCGTGATTGCCACCATGGCAATCGATACAGGCCAGGTTAACGGCCGGGCTGTCGTGCATGCTAAGGCGGTCGGTGGTGGTGTGGCAGCTCATGCAACCCTGGTTCTTTACATCCACCTCTGCGGGTGACTGCGAGGCGGGTGCATCTGGGTAGACCGGGTAGTCGCGCGGCACCGCGACGGGTTTCTCGCTGGCCTGTGGCGGCGGGGCGATGAAAACCAGCATCAACAGGAGCAGGCTGCCCGGTAACTTGTGTGTGTTTGCGGTCATCGTGTCGTTGCTGATTTCAATAGGTTAATACCAGGTTTGCCAGAATGGAGAATTGCACGTCGTCGCCGAACATCTGCCTGTATCCATCGCCCGGGATTAGTGCCGCGGCGGACATCCGCAGTACCACGTTCTGGGTGAAAAAAGGCCGGTACATCGATGCAACCGAGGCATCCCAGCCGATGTCTGCGTCGATGTTACCCTGGTTACGCGCGGTTTCGAGTACCGTGGTGTCGGCAAACCACAGGTGATTCAGGTTGATGCTCACGCGCCATTGCGGCGTCAGGTCGAGGTCCACACCCGCGCCGATGAGCTGGATACCGGGATTGGTGAAATTCGACTGCCCCTGCTCCTTGGATGAACGCAGCGAGTTCAGAATGCCGTTGCGCCCGGACAGGGCCACGCCACCGCCGCCGATGTTACCCACCGGCTGGCGAATCCAGTAGCTGGTGTCGGCACCGGCGAACAATGGATTCTCGAAGACCGCGTCGAAACCGGTCGATCGGTTGTCGAAGGGGTCCTCGTCGCCGCTGCCGTAGAGCAGCGAGAAGCGCGCGCGTATCCAGTCGTAATCGCGCGAGTATTCCAGCGCCGCAAACAAGGCCTCGATGTCCGATGGCTGGCCGGTGAAGGTGGCGCGGTCCTCGTTGCCGATGGCGACATAGGTCGATACGCTGATGTTGTGACGGCCGAAATGGCCATCACCGTTGTAGCCCAGGTAGCTGACGTCATAGCTGTTGGGCTGCTCGAAGCCAAGCGATGACGGGCGCACGATGAAACCGTTGTTGTCGAAGCGGAACTCGTTGTTTTCGCGGTTACGGTTGTACAGGAAAACCGCCTGCGAGGTGAACCCGAGCACCGGGAAGTCCTGACGGTACAGGTTGGCGAGCAGCACATCATCGCTGCGCAGATCCTGCGAAATATCGTTGAGACCGCTGTTGGTGTCCTTTTCGATACGCCGGAACCAGGCCAGGTTGTACTGGTAGATGTTGTTGTCGCGGGTGCCGAACAGGCGAACGCCGAAAGGATTGTCGATGAAAAGAAACCCGCGAAAATCCGCCGTGATCGGTTGAATGCCGAAACGGATGCTGTCGAAATCGTAACGATCCGACACGTTACGCAGGTGTTTATCGGCATACAGGTCCTGCACGCCGAAATGGCTGTCGCTGCGCGTGGTGCCGCTGCGCGGATCGATACGCAGGGCGCGCACCTCGTCGACCTCGACGCGGTTATAGTTGGCCACGGCAGTAAAGCGATACTCGTAATCGGGCGGACGGAATATGGTGTCGCCCTTGTAATAAACCGCCGACATGATGACGTTTTGCACGAAGATGAGCTGCTCGTCCGAGCCCAGCACATCCAGCGAACCGGCATTGATCGAGGTTTGCGGTCCGACCGGGGTCGGGACATTGCGCGGTTCTAGTAAGGTATCCGACACCAGCGACAGGTTCAGGAACCAGTCGTCGTGTATCGGTTTGTCGGCCTTGTAGGTGTTCTGGTTGTAGGGGTCGTACCAGCGCTCGGTGACCAGGCCGAGGCTGTCCACCAGGCGCCAGCGGTCCGGAATCGGGATGGCGTCCGGCGCGCTACCCGGCGTGGGTGCGCGCAATGCACCGGGGTTGATGATGTCGAGCGGGGCCTGGGCGGGCGTCTCGGTACTGCGTCCACCCGGACGCTGGCGTTTGATGCCGTCAGCAGCAGATGCAATTGTGCTTCCCAGCAACAGTACGCACAGCAGGATCGCGCGCCTATTTTCCATCGCACACCTTTGTCGCGGGATCGTTAATATACGGTGATTGCGGGCATTGTACGTAACGCAGGCGGGTGCCCGATACTACGATCTGGTCGGCACGAATGGCCGCCGGCGCATTGTTGATCGTGCCCAGGATCTGGCCGGCCTCGTGCAGGCCGAGAAACGCGATCATGTCGTCCTGATCGACCCCATCACCGGACACACCGATGCCGCCGATCAGGGTGTTGCCGCGGTAAATGGGTACGCTGCCGGGAAAGATCTGCAACCCGTTGGGCAGGCGTGCCAGCGTCGTGCAGTTTTTACCCACGTCGGCAGCGCCACCGGCGGTGACCACGTGCACAACGTGCTGCACCAACTGGTTGAAGGCCAGGTCCAGTTGCAGGCCGGTCGAGAACGGGCTCCACGATGCGAAGGGCTTGCTCAGCGGACCGTTGACAGTGCCATTCAGTCCATCGGGAAAGAACGGCCGTGACAGGTTGCCGCCGGAGCGGTCGGCAAAGGCGAAGGCGCCATCGGCGAGGGCGGAGGGCGAGCCGAGAAAGTTTCTGACGGCGGTGACATAGCTGCCTATCGCAATCGTCGTGCCACTGGGCGTGCCGTCCGGATTCAGGTAGACCGCATCGGCAGTGCCTGTGAGATCAGCTGCGGCGTTGTTACCTGAAAAGAAAGCCGCGGTGCGCGCCTTTTGCAGGGACACGTCGGTACCGAAAACCGGGCCATCGCGGGTTCGTGCGATAGCCAGTACGCTACCATCGGTATCCACCACCGACACAGTCACCTGCGCGGGGCTGCTCAACGGACGACGAATCTGTGCGCGTGAGCGTTGTGCCACGCTTAAAGCGCTGCTAACCAGCTGGCGCACCTCAGCCTCGCTCAGGCCGGCCGCACCGGCGGATGGTGGGAAACGCTCAGTATTCGTCGCGTCGACCAGCACGAATGCATCCAACCCCGGGTAGTTGATCGTATCCGGGCGGAAGCCTGATGCGGCCTGGCCAAACGCGGTGCCGGCCTGGATGGCCCCGGCGGTGTATGATGTCACCGCTTGCAAGGTGCCTGATGCGCCATCGATAGTGGCGAAGGCAGGTGCGGCGGCAGGATTGCTCGCCAGATCGGTGAAAACTGCATCCGAGAAACGTGCGACCTTGCCGTCGAGGGTAATGCGTTCACGCCGGTCGGTGGGTGCCGCGTAACTGAAGCTGCCGGCCAGTGCGATGATTTCATCCGGGTTGCTATCTTTGTTGGAAACGTCGAGGTCGAGGCCGTAGGTGCCATCGGCAACCACGCCGATACCGCCCACCGGCGTGCCGTTCTTGTACAGCGGAAAACCGCCGGGATCTGCCGATAGCCCGAGCGGTGAGCGGAACGGCCCGGCGCCGAAACCGTCGGACAGGCGATTATTCAGGTCGGAGCACGGCAGGTTGCTGAATTGCACGCCGAACAGTGGCCCGGCAGGTTGACCCTGTTCACCCGGATTAAAGTTCTGCTGCACGATCTGGCTTGCCGTGCGCGTGCTGAAAGCGTTGCCTTCCGAGGACAGGTAGGCGCCGGTAATCGCCTTGGATATCGCCGCCAGCGTATCCGGAATGATATTGATGCCCTCGAGTCCGCCCACCACGCCGCGCCCGCCGTCTATGGTGACCGTTGTACCAGCGCCGTTCATACGAAATACGCCCAGCACATTGCCGACCCGATCGACCACGGCAATGGTGGCCGGGCGGCCACGTGCGCTGGCCTCGGCCACGGCCTGAGCGATCACGCTCTGCACATCGGCCACGCTAAGAAAGCTGCCGGCGTTAGCGCAGAATCCGGAACATTCAGCTACACCGGCCCCCGTTCCCTGCTCGGAGGGTTGGTCGCCACTGCCGCAGGCCAGCAACAGGCTCGATGCCAGCAGAATGCTCAATGAGTTTGCCTTAACCACCGCTTTGACCTCGTGCAATCCGCATCAGTAGTTCATCGGGTTGATGAAAACTGTGGCACTCGATGCAGGTTGATTGCAACAGGCTTTCCGCGTGTTGCCCGCCGTGGCATTCGCGGCACACCTTGATGCCCGGCAACAGTACGTCCTCACTGCGCGATGACAGCAGCGCATGGTGGCAGGTCTCACAGTCTGTGCTGTGATGCGAATCGTGCGAAAAGAATCCCTTGGGAAACCAGCGACCCTGCGCCATGTGGACCTCGGGGATGACCCAGCCAAGCTCGGCGGTTTCGTCTCTTTCAACCTTGTGGCACAGGTTGCAGGAACGGAACTCGATGACCTCGAGCGCCACATCCTCGGCCTTTTCGAGTGCCCACTGCAGGGCGATGCCGGTTTCCTCGCGGGTCAGCTCTTTGCCGGGACGACGCCGCTGCGTGATCAGGTCGGGCGCCCTCAGTTCTTCGATACCGCCGCGCAACGCCGCCAGCGAATAATACTCGTTGAGCATTTTACGCAGGTTCTTGAGATCGCTGTGCGGCAACTCGCGCTCCGGGTCGGCCGGATCGAATTTCAGGCGGTGGCAGGACTGGCAGTGCTTCTCCATGGTGATCGGCAGCATGTAATCGCCGCCGGCATCGGTCTGGTGACAATCGTCGCAGCGCAGCACCTGGCGTCCGTTAGGGCCTCGGACGCCCTCCCTGTCGATGTGCAGGTCGTGCGGAAATATCATTCCGGTATCGTGGCGTATGCTGCGGTCGTCGAGACTGACGCGTTGCCAGGCATTGGGGTCAAAGCGCGATGTGCCTCGCCCGGGCATCAGGGTGGCGCGAAATTCGCTGTGATCGGTGGCAAAGTCGGTAATGCTGTTGAGGTCGGTCTTGACCAGCTCGCCCAGATTTCCGTGACAATCGCTGCACATTTGCTGATCCCGTTGCACCAGCTCGCTGGTGCCCTCGTGTTCGTGGTGACATATCGCGCAGGACGTCTGGTTCAATTCTTCAATGTCGAAAAAATCGGGATCAACATGCGTTGTGATGTCGTCATGGCATTCGAGGCAGGCCGTGTCACGGACACGCACGAACGGTTGCTGATGGCATTGTTTGCAGTCGTTGGCGAAGTGCTTGTGGGGGGCGCTTATCTCTCCCGCCAGCCACAGATCGTCATCCGGCAAGTGGTATTGTTGCACCAGCTTCTCGGCCCGTTCATCGTAGTAGGCGGCCATCGGAATGCCCAGGAAAACGGCCAGCACCATAATGAATCCCAGCCACGATAGCTGGCGCTTGCTCAGCCAGGTTTGCTCGAGTTTGATCGGCAGGTCCTTGCTACCTTGGGTGGCGATCAGATCGACGGCCAGCTTTTCGATGGTGATGTCGACCAGATCGGCTTTTTTATCGATATCGATCTTGATCCGGTAGACACCGACCTGCAGTTCGCCGTTTTGTTTTATCAGGCAATTCTGGACCAGGTTGTCCTCTATGTAGAACCCCAGCCGGTTGACCGAGGTGACGCTTACCGATCGGTTGGGCAGCAGGTTGATGCGAGCGTGACGGTAGGCGACGGTGCCATCGGAGAGAAAGATATCCTGATCGGTCGCGCGGCCAAGCGAGATCGTTTGCTTGTCGATCAACTTTTCGCGCTCGGTGATCAGTCCCTTGCGGCGGCGGGCGATATGTCGGATTCGAGCTTGCATGACCTACCAGTAGAAGAACACTGAGACCACGTGCGCGATCAGCGATGCCAACAGGGCAAAGGACAGCGGAACGTGGAAATACAGCCAGACATCCATGAATGCCTTGATCTGCAGCTGGCGGCGCAGCTTGCGCATCAACCCGCCTTTCTGGACGATCAGCAGGTCGGACAGTTTGCGCGTCGCCTCGCCCTTGTCGAGGCGTCCTTTGGCGATGTTGCTGGCCATGAACATCATGGTGCTTGACGTGATGTTGGGCTGGTAGCCTTTCTTTTTGCTGGGTTTTTCGCTTGCGGGAGCGAATTCTTCCGGCCTCGCACCCTTGCCACTGGCCATCAGCAGTTGCCAGGCGTTACCGCCAAGCCGGGTTTTCTTGATGCTGCGCAGCACCTTGTCGTGGGTCTCCGGGTCGATTTCACTGGCCAGCACCAGTGCCTGGCGATCGATTTCGCGAATTTGATTGATGACCGATTCCGGCGTTGCATCCTCGCTTTCTTCGGTCAGGATCTTGGGGAAATGGAGGTAAACGAAAACGCCCGCCATGCCGCTGAGCACGACCAGTATCATCAGCACATAGGCCAGGGTGTGCAGGTTCCAGCCGAATTCAAAGCCGCTATGCAGTGTGACCACCGTGACAAGGCCCAGCCCCAGGTAGACATGTGCCGACAACCAACCCTGCACGGTACCCATGCGTGAACGATAGCGGCGCTTGCGGATGCCAAACCACATCAGCCACAGGATCAGGAACGAACCCAGCCCACCCAGGGTGTAACCCAGCCAGGTTCCACCGTTGGGTGTCGTCGCCGGTTCATGCAGCCAGTAGGCGACGATGGAGGCGATGCACATGAAACTCGCCCACCACAGGTAACGCGAACCGCGATAACTAAGTATCGACTGGTGCATCAGAGCTGCCTCGCGTAGGTCGGTAACTGATCCGGACTGATACGCAGGGCAGCGCCGGTCGGGCAGGCGCGCACACAGGCCGCGCCACCTTTCAGATCCTTGCACATGTCGCATTTGACGGCCTTCTTGATGGCGTCGGTATCCTTGATTTTGATGCGCTCCGGCGGAATCTGTCCTGGCCCGGGTCCAAAACCAAACAGCAGCCATGACAGCAGCCCCGGTTTGCGCGGCGGGTTGGTCGCCAACTGGATCACACCGTAGGGGCAGTTGCGCTGACAGTTGCCGCAGCCGATGCAGTTATCGGCGACGAAGACCTCGCCGTCCGGGGCTCGCCGGATCGCATCCGGCGGGCAATCCTTCATGCAGTGCGGATGTTCGCAATGACGGCAGGAGGTCGGTACGTGGATTGAGGCGTAGGTCGGACCGGCCTCGCGGTCCAGCCGCGAGGTGCCGCCGTGGGTCTCGGCGCAGGCCTTCTCGCAGTTGTCACAGCGAATGCACAGGGACTCGTCGATCAGCAATACGTCGGTGGCCTCGCCGACGCCCTGACTGATCAGGAAGGAAATGATGTTGCCGCTTTGCATGTTCTGCATCGCCATGTTTCGCGACAGGCGTTTCTTGTATTCCACCGAGATGCGTTGCCTGAGCTGCTCGTCCTGATCGAGCAGGAACTGGAAGTTGTCGGCCGACAGGCGAATGGTCTCGGTAGCGACGGCGGCGCGAACGGTGGCGCTGCGTTTGCTCTGACCCATTAACCCCATCTCACCGATGTAGTTGCCGGCGGGCAGGTATGACAGTGTGGTTTCGCTGCCGCCGATGAGGCGCGAAATGGTCACAGAACCGCGCAGGATCACGTGCAGGCTGTCGGCGTCATCGCCCTCGTGAAAGATTTCCTGGCCGGCCTTGAACGCCTGCAGCTCCGCCGAGCGCGCGACCTGTTGCAGGTCGATAATGCTCGAGGTCGTTGCGAAACGGGTTTGCAGCGTGCGTACGATAAAGGCCTCATCAATGGTGCGTTTTACCGAGGCCACCGAGTTGATCAGCTTGTTCATGAGCCGGCGCGGTGTTTCGATGAGAATGCAGTCCTTGCCGGCGCGAATTGTGGCCGAACGGCGGCGCCCGGAAAGCAGGCTCATCTCGCCGAAAAACTGGCCCGGCCCCAGCGACACGACCTGCGATGGGTCTCTATCGTTGGTTTCTATGTCGACCGTGCCGCCAACGATGCAGAAGAATGTATTGGTGTAATCGTCCTTGCGAAAGATGTATTCGCCGGCTCTGGGCGTGCGAATATCACTTTCCAGGAAAAACTCGCGCAACTGCAAAGTGGTCAGTCCGCCCAGCAACGGCACCTTGCGCTGTACGAACATCAGCGCGATGCTGACGCCGGGCTTGCCGGGCAGTGAATCGAACTTGGCCTGCAGCAGTTGCTCGTCGGCCGGCGCGATTGCGTTGCCCTGTATGTACTCGACGACCTCGTAACCCTGGTTCATGCATTGCTTGATCAGCGGGTAACCGCCCAGCGCACCGATGATGTAGATACCGGGCACGTTGGTTTCGTATTCAGCGCTAAGTTCCGGCAGCGCCTCGTGGTCCTGGCTCGGGAACACGATGCCACAGGATTCGATAAAACGCCGTGGCGGAATCGCGCCGAGGCGGGCGATGATGCGATCGCAGGGCACCCGGGCCTCGCCATCCGGGGTGTCCAGTGTCAATACGGCCCGGTGGTCGCTGGCATCGGTCATATCCAGGCGAAGCAGGGTCGAGGAGTAGAAACATTCGATTTGCTGTTTTTCGATGCACTCCAGTATCGCCTGGTTGTTGGCATCCTTGGCGCGGGTGAACTCGGCATTGCGATTAACGATGTACACCGTGTTTTGGTTTTGCAGCGCAATCGCGTTCTCGATGCCGGCATCGCCACCGCCGACCACGATGATGTGCTCGTCCTCGTATTCATCGGGATCATCGAGGGTATATTGCACCACCGGCAGGTCCTCGCCCGGTACCCCCAGCCGGCGCGGGTTGCCCTGCACACCGATTGCCAGTACCACGCTTTCAGCAAGGATGATCTCGCCCTGTTTCAGCTTGATTTCGAATCGGCCCTTTTTACCGCTGATGCCGGTGACCTCGGCATCGAGCTTCAGGTTGACGGCATGTTGCTCAATGCCGGATTGCCACTCGGCCAGCAGGGCCTCACGTTTGCCGGCCTTGAACGCAAGTGGGCTGCGCAACGGAAGAATGCGCGGCTCATCCATGACATGTTTACCTTTCTGGTAGCGAAAAATGGTATTGCAGAGATGCGACTCAGCCTCGATCAGGACGTGCGAAACGCCGAGTTTCGCGGCATGCGCGGCGGCGCTCAGCCCTCCCGGGCCGGAGCCGATAATGGCGATGCGAAAACTCTGATCACGCATGAATCAAGGCCTTAGATCGCCCGGGGTGGTTGGCGGGAAATGCAGGTCTGCCTGGGATGACTAACATTAAAGCGCGATTGCCCTTAGAAAGTAAAAGAAGAATAAACCCCACCACCCGGCACAGCAATAGCGAAAACCTACGCGCAAATCAGCATGATTAGCCAGATCGCACTCGCCGTTATCTAGTCAACCCCCCCCACTTTTCTACCTAAATCCGCCCTCCTCCACTGCCTTCCTGGCCTTCCGGCTTGGTTCAGGCAACAGAGCGCCAGGTAACCTATCCTTCTGTTGCTGTACGGTGTAGATAGATGCGCTATTTGGACCTATGCAAACCAGTCCAAATCCGGTGAGGCCAGCGTTGCAGGCAGCAACTCGGTTGGTGGCGGTAATGCGCCTTTTTTCATGAGGTGAGCCAGTATCTTGTCCATGATCTGAATCGCAGCAGTTGGCAAATCAGAAGCATTCAGTAATCAGTTTTTTGCGCAATCTTGAACTTCCGCTATCCTGTCGATCACAGTCATTGCCGTGGTCGAGCAGCCCGAATGCCAGTGGTTGCGACATACCGGTCATTCGCGGATCGAGATTTTCTACGAATGCTTCCCTCAGCTATCGACCCGTTGCCGCCGTTGCAATATCTCAAGTAAAGGCAAGTAGTGTCGCCCCCCAAAGAGAAATGATCGGGGTCACCCATTAGCCTACCCGAGTCAATAGCGCACAGTTTCCTTACGAAGTGCAGTTCGTTATTCAGATGGTTTTATGCGAGTGCAATCCAGTTGCTTCTCAT
>JGI11705J14877_10001002_pt1 | contig 16644 bp, 10 predicted proteins | sample Etolaghawater15m_FD_14877 | JGI IMG/M metagenome (IMG submission 14877)
GAGCACGGTCACGAATCGGCCCGGTTCATTGTATTCGCGCGTCAGCCGCTGTGTCTCCGGCCAGCGGATCGGCTCCGATACGATGCCGCGCAGGTGGTCTGCGAATCCCGCAAAGTCGAGGAACGACACGTCCCGGGCGTACGCGTAGCACCACTCCGGCGCTTTCGAGCGCCAGGCGCCGCAGTTCGAGTACTTGGTGTGTACGTGTATGTCGCCCCAGTACAGCCGGTACGCGGGTTCCGCAAACACCCATGCGGGGTTCGACACGATCATCGGGTCGCCCCGGTCGTACGCCGTGCCTTCCACGCGTGCCCGGATCAACACGGCTTCCGGACCGACCGCTTTCAGACCGGGGAACTCCAGCGACCATTCCCCGTCGGCCAGCGCGACCGAGCTCGGAAGGCCCTCCACTCCCACGCAGTTCTCGAAGACGAGGCGTTTGGTGAAGTGCTCCCACGGCAGCGCGTCCGGACCGGTCACACTGATGCGCAGGGGGAATCCCTCGCCCTCGGCCAACACCGATGGGATTACCAGGTTCACGGTCACGCCGGTCAGTTCCGCGACGCGACGGGCTTCGGTCAGCAGTTTGGGTCTCATGTAGGTTTCTCCATTCTGTCCCTCTCCACAAGCTGGTCTGCGTATGCGCCACCGGGGTCGGGCGGCCCGTTTCCCAGCCAAGGCGTCTCTTTGTCCCATTCGAGGAGTTGCCGACGCAGGTCGGCTTCGACGGCAGATTCCCCCGCCAAGTTCTTGAGCTCAAAGGGGTCGGCGTCGAGATCGTAGAGCCAGGCCTTGCCGGCGCGGGGTGCGCGGTCGGCTTCCGCGAAGCCCGTTCCATAGAGATGGCTGGGCGTGCGTACCCCGATCATGTTGCCGGTTTCGATGAACGCCACATTGCCGTCCAGCACGTTCTGGCCGCCGCCCACCAGCGGCGCAAGGCTCTGCCCCTGCACGGTTGCGGGGATCGCACAGCCGGCGAGATCGAGCAGCGTGGGCATGATGTCGATCAACGCCGCGATCTGGCCGTCGTTCTCGGCGGGAGCGCGGCGCGGATCGGCCACGATGAAGGGGACGCGGAGCGCTTCCTCAATCAGAGCGCCTTTGTTGAACATGCCGTGACTGCCCAGGTTGTCACCGTGATCGCTGGTGAACAGCACGATCGTGTTGTTGGCCAAGCCGTTGGCATCGAGTGCGGTCATCAACTCGCCGACCAGGTGATCGGTGAACGTACACGCGCCGTAATAGAGGGCGACCAAGTCGCGCATATGGAAGTCGTCCGGCACGATATCCCGCGGGTCCTGTTCCTCGTTGCGGAGTTCGCGCCAGAAAAAGTCGGCGCTGGCGTACACGCTGAACCACCAGCGGTCGCGCTCCGTTTCCTCGCGGTCGGGGACGTTGGGACGCAACGGCACCGTGGCCGGGTCGTACATGCTTGTGAACTCGTCCGGCAGGTGTCCTGGACCGATCGGCTGATGCGGAGGCGAGATGTTGTACATGAGGAAGAACGGGCGGTCCGTGTCCTGCTGCTGTCGGAGGAACGTCTGGACCTGTTCGAGCTCCCATTGCGGGCCGAATCCATTGACGGCGAAGCGTTCCGCCCGCTCGTTGAAGTAGGTCTGCCCGTGGTTGCGGTGGGCTACCATCGGGTAGAGCGCGGAATCGAATCCCACGAGCTGCGGCTGCGGGTCAATGTGCCACTTGCCGATCAACGCCGTGCGGTAGCCCGCCTCCCGCAGCGTCTCGGGCAACGTCGGGTCGACCAGTCGGCCGCGCGTGGGCGTGGGTGGGTTGCGGTGAACATTGCCGAGCATGCCGGTGCACGTGCGGCTGTATTGCCCGCTCAGCATGCACGATCGCGCCGGCGTACACACCGGGTTGTTGGTCACGGCAAGGTCAAAGCGCGTCCCGCGTTTCGCCAGGGAGTCGATGTGCGGGGTCCGCACGTGTGTGTTGCCGTAGCACCCCACTTCGAACGCTCGCATCTGGTCGCACGTGCACAGGACGATGTTGGGTTGCGGCGATCGCACGGTCTACTCCCGATCCGTCCACAGCAGGCGCGCCACGAACACGCTGCCGTTGCTGCCGTGTCTCTCGCAACCGCGGGGTTGCATCCACTCGGCAACTGTCACCCATGTTTCGTTGTCGCTGACGTGAGTGACGCCGAAGTTCCCGAGGCGTGCGCCGCGTCCGGGCACGATCACACGTTCGGTCTTGCGAAGTACGCAGAGCCGGTCCTGATCGACTTCGGCCACGAACAGGGGGGCGCGGTGGCGGAACACGTGATCGTTGCTCGCGCCGCGGCGAGTGTAGACCAGGAAGAGACTGTCTGCGTGCGTCACCCAATGCTGCTGGGTGTTGTAACTGCCAAGCTCCTTGCCGTCGTCAAACGTCCACGGGCGATAGGGCTCGAAGTGCAGGCCGTCGTTCCCTCTCGTCACGTAGCCGAGGAGATCGTTGCGGATGGTCAGGAAGTAACGGCTGCCGACGCGCGCCAACGACGGCTCTCCCAGGCCGCGGGTCTTGTCATCGAGCACCAGCTCGTCGCCGTGTTCCACGTAACGGAGCGTCTCGCCGTCAAAGGAGCACCGCAGAACCGTCGTCCGGGCGTTCTTCCCCGGCGGACGGAAGTAGATCGGCAGCAGGATCGTGCCGTCGGCCACGTCGACACGCTGCGTGCAGCCGGCGCCGGCGTCGCAGAACTTGACGGGATCGGGCATCTCGAGCTTGTGCCACGGACTCCAGTCGTCCGAGGCCGGATCATATACCGAGAACGTCACATGACGCGGCCGTGGGTTCCTGACGTGCCAGTCGGGCGTGTAGACCACCGTGTGGCCCGTGCCCAGGAGCTTGCCGCTTGCCGCGTGCCATGCGGGCCAGCAGTCGCTCACGGCCACGGGACGCTTCTGGCCGTCGATTACTTCATGGCGGGGGGCCAGGTTGCGGAGCTCGCGCGCTTCCGTCCAGTGCCGTCCCAGATCGTCGGTCCGCAATCCGTACATACCCTTGAACACGTCACTGCCCGACAGATGCAGCGTGTTCATTGTCATGACGACGCGAGGGAGTCCATCGTTGCCGGCGCCGGGCACGATTCCGGCGCGCGGATGACACCAACAGCGCTTGCCGTCGAACAGCTTGGTCGCCACGCTCAGCTCGATGTCGTAGTCGGTCGCGTCAGCGCCTGTTGCGGGGTCCGCAGGCGCGCTGCGCAGCCAGTCCAGGCGGAACCGTGCCACACAGATCGACTCGGTGTACGCTCTCTCGCCGCCTTCGTAGAAGCACAGGACCTCGCCGTTGGGCAATGCGCACAAGTCGGAGTAAGCCGCCGGGCCTTCATGCAGCAGCTTGGACGCTTGCCAGTTCCAGCCGCCGTCCCGGCTGAGGAAGACGGTCAGATTCCGGCGTCCCTTCCCTTCGTGGCTTTCGGCGATGCCGGATTGCAGCAGCCAGTCGGCATCCGGCTCTCCCGGCGCGTCGACTCGTGTCAGGCCGGACTGACACTTCAGGCCCGGCACGTCGGGGTGCAGCCCGAGCGGCGTCCACGTCTCGCCACCATCCGAGCTGCGGGCAAAGGCTTTGCGTCCCCAGAGACGGACCTGATTGCGCACTGCCATGTACAGCTCGCCGTCGTGCAATTCCTCGGCCAGGCACTCACAGCCGGCCCAGACAAACCCTTCCGGCACCCAACCGGCCGTGAACACGACTTCGTCGATGCTCTTGCCCAACGTCGCGCCCTGTCCGATCTTCCAGGTCGTGCCGTGGTCGTCGCTGTATACGGAGTGGCTGCGCATGTACAGGCGCCCGGCCTGGTCGTCTTTGTGGAGGTGGTACGAAGGGAACAGCAACCGGCCGCTCTTCGCACCGTGTCGAAGCTGGATGCCGTGTCCGGGGCCGACCCAATACCGCGTCCAACTCGCCGGCCGCACATCGTTCGTGATGTCTCGCGGCCTGCCCCACGTTTTGCCGTCGTCTGCGCTGCTCGTCGCAAACACCCCCTGATTGTCGCGAGTGAAAACAAGCCAGACCTGGCCCGTTTCCCGGTCCACTACGGGACAGGGATTGCCGACGCTCACTTCTTCATTGGCCCCGCCTTCCTTCCAGACGACGGCGGGCTCCGACCACGTGCGCCCGTTGTCCGTGCTGCGCGTGAGGAGCATGTGAATCTGGCCAAAGTCGCTGCTGCTCCGTTTGCGGCCTTCGCAGAAAAGCAGCACCGTTCCCCCGCTTGTTCGCACGGCAGCCGGAATTCGGTACGTATGATAGCCGCCGCGACCGGAGATCAGTAAGGGCTGTGATTCCATCGTGATTCCCTGTGAAGACGGCATTCCAGCGGTACGCCTCCCCGGACAATAGCACGTGGGCCGCTGGCGGGCACACCTCCTCTCCCATTGGTCGGCCGTTTTTGCCGAGGACGACGAGTACTGATGGACTTGCCGGGCGGGCTTGCAGGCCCGCCTCCAGGCGGCGCAGGATAGTGGGTCGGCTGTCCACAGCCGACAGTTGGAGTCCGCCATGGGCGGACGGCTCGCGTAGTGGGTCGGCTGTCCACAGCCGACAGTTGGAGTCCGCCATGGGCGGACGGCTCGGGTAATGCGGTGTGCTCCATGGCGGCTGTGGACATCCGCCCCACTATTCCACCTTGACAGCATGGGGGGGCAATGTATGCGGCAGGAGTTGATCGGCGGGCGTCCCTCGCCAGCGTCGCGGGGGAGGGCCTGTGAGGCGGGGCGAGCAAACTGCGGAACGAGAGGAGATGCCGAGATGGAGAGGCGGAATCTGAAACGATGGACTGTAGTCGGAGGGGCGGCAGTGGCAGCAGCGGTGTGGGCGGGGAATCTGGATTCCCCGGCGCCACCGAGCGAAGCGGGAAGTGCGATGTATACGTTGGAGGACGTGTACAACAAGCTTGACACGGGTGCGGACGCGACGAAACGCACAGGCGGGTTCGCCGAGCCCGGCGCGGGGCCGACCACGGGCACGGGGCACACGCTGGACCAGGTAATGGGCAAGACGCCGGCAAAAGACAACACGGACGGGGCTGTCCCCACGGACGTTGCCGAGGGCAAGACGTTCTGGGGGTTGACGGACGGTTCGTGGGGTCCGCAGAGCGGTACGGCGGCGGGCGGCGGTGGAGCCGGTACGGCATCCGTGCCGAAGACGGGTCAGACCACGTCGTATCGGACGGGTGACGACGGGGACCTGGAGCCTGGAGTGGCGTCGCCGAGTCCGCGCTTCACCGACAATCAGAACGAGACGGTGACGGACAACCAGACGGGGTTGATGTGGGCGAAGAACGCCAACCTGCCGGGAGGCGCGAGAAACTGGAACGATGCGATCGACTACTGCAACGGCCTGAGCCTGGGGGGGCATGATGACTGGCGACTGCCGACAGGGAAGGAACTGCAGAGCCTGATCGATTTCGGGCATTACGATCCCGCTCTGCCGTCCGGGCACCCGTTCACCGCCGTGCAGTCGCAAGGCACCTACTACTGGTCGAGTACTACGAACGCGGGCCGCACCAACTGCGCGGGGCTGGTGAGCCTGTACAACGGCTTCGTGGACTACGGCAACGGCAAGACGCTCACGCTCTACGTATGGCCGGTGCGCGGTGGACTATAGGTCATTTGGGGCTTTGCTTTTTTTTCTGGTTCTTTCGTGTCGATTTCGGCCCGGGGCGTTGGCGTCGGGTGCGACCCTGTGAGGCGGAGCGAGCAAACTGCGGAACGAGAGGAGATGCCGAGATGGAGAAGCGGAATCTGAAACGATGGACTGTGGTCGGAGCGGTGGCAGTGGCAGCAGCGGTGTGGGCGGGGAATCTGGATTCCCCGGCACCACCGAGCGAAGCGGGAAGTGCGATGTATACGTTGGAGGACGTGTACAACAAGCTTGACACGGGTGCGGACGCGACGAAACGCACAGGCGGGTTCACCGAACCCGGCGCGGGGCCGACCACCGGCACGGGCCACACGCTGGACCAGGTAATGGGCAAGACGCCGGCAAAAGACAACACGGACGGGGCTGTCCCCGCGGACGTTGCCGAGGGCAAGACGTTCTGGGGGTTGACGGACGGTTCGTGGGGTCCGCAGACCGGTACGGCGACCGGCGGTGGCGGTGCCGGCACGGCGGCCGTGCCGAAGACGGGTCAGACCACGTCGTATCGGACGGGTGACGACGGGGACCTGCAGCCCGGGGTAGCGTCGCCGAGCCCGCGCTTCACCGACAATGGCAACGAGACGGTGACGGACAACCAGACGGGGTTGGTGTGGGGGAAGGACGCCAGCCTGAGGGTGGGCTACATCGGAGGCTGGAACGAGGCGATCGACTACTGCAACGGCCTGAGCCTGGGCGGGCATGATGACTGGCGACTGCCGACAGTGAAGGAACTGCAGAGCCTGATCGATTCCGGGCATTGCGATCCCGCTCTGTCGTCCGGACACCCCTTCACCGGCGTGCAGTCGGACGCCGGCTACTGGTCGAGTACTACGTCCGCGCAGTGGACCGGCCTCACGTGGGTCGTGAGCCTGGAATACGGCCATACGTGGCAGAGCGAAAAGGGGACCGCATGCGGCGTATTGCCGGTGCGCGGTGGACTATAGGTCATTTGGGGCTTTGTTTTCTTTGGTTCTTTCGTGTCGATTTCGGCCCGGGGCATCGCAGTGGATCGATAGGTCATGGAGACAATCGGAACAGAGAAGAAAGGAGTACCGAAGATGAGGAGCATGATGGGCAAGGTGACGAGAGAGAGCATGGCGGCGTTGGTGCTGTGCACGCTGGTGGCCGGAGCGACGGCCGGGGCGCAGGGGACGACGAATCCGGCGACGGGCTATGCGTGGAGCGAGACGGTCGGATGGATCAACTTCGCGCCGACAAACGGCGGGGTGTCGGTGACCGAGAACGGGAGCGACGGTTACCTGTCCGGTTACGCGTGGGCCGAGAACGTGGGCTGGATCAAGATGGGTAGCGGCACAGGGCCGTACGCCAACGACTCTTCGGTGAACTGGGGCGTGAACATGGACGCCAGCGGCACCATGTCGGGCTACGCCTGGAGCGAGACCATTGGCTGGATCAACTTCGGTGACACGAACGGTCCGGCCGTGGCCATGAACACCGGCACGGGCGAGTTCAGCAACTACGCCTGGTCGGAGAACGTCGGCTGGATCCACTTCAGGGACGCCTTGTACGGCGTGCTGCGCAGCGGTGGCGTCCCGTCCGGCACGGTGCCGACGCTCGGCGAATGGGGCATGGTTGCGTTGGTGCTGGCGCTCGGCTACGCCGCGTACCGACGGCTGGGGCAAATGCGCAGCCAGACGGCCTGAGGGGTGCCTGCCAGGGAGTGCGGACCTGCCTCCGTGACACTCCGGTGCTATCTTGTCACCACGGATATGCATTCGGTTTACCAAAGACATCGACTTCTTGGTCCGCCGCGACGCCATGGCGCAGATCACCGAGATCGTCGGCGGTCTGGGGTTCGGCCTGGCGGCCGGACCAATCCCGTTTGATGTCGGCGGGCCGTGGCAGCGAGAGATTCACCGTCTATCCAGAATTGGTGAGGGCGATGTCCTCACGTTGGACTTCCTGGTTGAGCCGGCGCCGTTGATCTTCATCGAGTCCCGGTATGTGTCGCGTCGACTTGACAGACCGCACTGGCCGCATTAGTTTGTTTTCTTGTAAAACAAATAATTGTTATAAGTCCATGTGCAAAAATTGTCTCGCACGACGGTGATACAGGCGATGACAGGACTCGTCAAGACAGCAGATCAGGGCACGGTCAGGAAAGTGAATTCTTTCCTGGTCCTGAGCGCGCTCCGTGCGGAGCGACGCTGTTCCCGCGCACGCATTGCCAAGGAACTCGGGCTGACCCGGAGCACGGTTTCGCGTCTCGTGCTGGACTTGATCGATGCCGGTTTCGTCCGGGAAACCACGTTGGAGAAGCCCTCCAGCGGTCGTCCGGGAATGCTGCTGGAGCTCAATCCGGCCGGTGGCACGCTCATCGGGTTGGAGATCGACATCGACCTGATGGATGCCGTGCTTACCGACTTTGTGGGCAATGTCTTGTGGTCCCGCCGGGTCGAACACACGCCTGGCGAGTCCCGTGACGATATCCTCGCACGTGCGGAAGCACTCGTGGCAGAAGCCCTCGCCGTTGCGGATTCCGCACACAGTCCCGCCCTGGGCATCGGCGTCGCCGTGGCAGCGCTTGTGGACTCCGCTTCGGGGGTGGTTCTGGTCGCACCTCATCTGAGCTGGCGGGATGTCCCGATTGCGGCCCCATGGCGCAAGCGTTTCGGTCTCCCTGTCGTGGTGGAGAACGAAGCGAACGCCGCCGCAGTGGGCGAGTATTACTTCGGTCGTGCGGAAGGCGTCGGCAATTTCGTGTTTGTCAGTGTGGGTGTAGGGCTCGCGGCCGGCGTGTTCGTAAACGGTCGACTTCTGCGCGGGGGCAACGGTTACGCCGGCCAAGTGGGGCATACGGTTCGAGTGCCCGGGGGCGAGCCGTGCATGTGCGGCCGCCGCGGTTGTTGGGTGACCCAGGTTGGGTTGCCGGCGATATCCCGCCGGCTCCATCAGGCGGCCGGAGACGGCAGCACGGCCCTCAAGCTACCTTCGGAAGAGGCGGTCGGCGCCCCCAGCCACGCCACCATCCAGGCCCTTGCCGACGCTGCGACTGCGGGCGACCCCACGGTGATCGAGACGCTTCGGGAGACGGGCCGCTTTCTCGGTCTGGGCATCGCGGACCTGGTGAACATATTCGATCCGAAGATCGTTGTCCTCGGCGGCGCCTTGAGCCCTCTGCTCGAAGTCATGCTGCCGACTGTGCAGGAGACGGTGTCAGAGAACCTCCTGGCCGGTCCGCGGCAAGAAGTGACCGTTGTGATCTCCGCAAACGGCGCCAGCGGAAGTGCGATCGGCGCCATGGCAGGCGTCTTCGATATTGTCACCCGCGACACCGAGTTTCTCCGGGTCTGAGCAACACAGGAGCACACCATGAGCACGAAACAGACGGTCTCACGACGCGGTTTCCTGGGCCGCGGCGCAGCGGTAGTCGGGGCGGGGGTATTTCCCACCATCATCCCGGCGCGCGTCCTGGGGGCGGACGCCCCGAGCAACCGCATCACGCTCGGTTGCATCGGGGTGGGGCGTATGGGCTCGGGCGACATGCGTTCGTTCATGAACCTGGCCGACGTACTGGCCGTGTGCGACGTAGACTCGAAGCGTGCGGCGAACGCCAAGAGCACGATCGAGAAGAACTACGCGTCTCGCACGCCGTCCGCAGGTTACAAAGGCTGCCAGGCCTACGGCGATTTCCGCGAGTTGCTGGCGCGGGACGACATCGACGCCGTGCTGGTTTGCACGCCGGATCAGTGGCACGCCCTCCCCGCGATCGAGGCGGCGAAGGCAGGCAAGGACATCTTCATTCAGAAGCCGCTCACCCTCACTCACGCAGAGGGTGTCGTGCTCCGGGATACGGTCAGACGCTACGGCCGGGTTCTGCAGGTGGGGAGCCAGCAGCGCTCGGATTCGCGTTTTCGCTTCGGTTGCGAACTCGTACGCAACGGTCGGATCGGCGAACTGAAGAGCGTGAAGGTGGGCGTAGGCAAAGACCCCTTCGGCAAGAACTATGCGCCGACCGAGCCTCCGAAGGAGTTGGACTACGACATGTGGCTCGGCCCTGCCCCGTACGCTCCCTACATCGAAGCGCGCGTCCATCCGCAGAACGGCTATGGCCGGCCCGGTTGGTTGCGGACCCGCGATTACTGCCTGGGAATGGTCACCGGATGGGGCTCGCATCACATGGACATCACGCATTGGGGATTGGGCATGGAGAACTCGGGACCGGCTGAGATCCAGGCGCGTGCGGAGTTCGCAGACGACGGCGTGTGGACCGTCCACGGCGCCTTCGAGATCAACTACGTGTACCCTAACGGCGTGCCGGTGCAGTTCACCGATACCAGCAAGAACAAACAAGGTGTCGTGTTCGAGGGCACGGAGGGGTGGGTGTACGTCCGTCGCGGCCACATCAGCACCGAACCGGCGTCCCTGCTCAAGTCGGTGATCGGCCCGGACGAGGTCCAGTTGTACCGCAGCAACAGTCACCCCGGCAACTTCATCGAATGCATCAAGACGCGCGCCGAGACCGTTGCCCCGGTCGGGAACGGGCATCGCTCCAACTCCGCCTGCATTCTCGGCGAGATCGCCATGCGCCTCGAACGCAAACTGAAGTGGGATCCCGTGACCGAGTGTTTCCCCGGCGACGACGAAGCCAACCGCATGCTCACCCGCCCCATGCGCCCCCCGTGGCGCCTGGGGTAGAGCCGTACGTAGTCCCGTCCCGCCGAGCGGGACGGCTGGGGTCCGCCTCGAGCGGAGGGATTGGAATGGGACGGAATGGGACGAATGGGACACATAGGACGCATAGAGCAGGCCGCCTAAAGGCGGTACGACGTACAACGGAGCCTCTTTCATGAAAGCACTCACTGCCATCGCCGCCATCGTCATCGCGGCTCCTTGCGCCTTCTCCGCCCCGCAGCCGGTTACGGCCGAGCAAGAAGGTACACAGATCAACATCGCTGTCGACGGCAAACCCTTCACCGTCTACCGGTTCGATCAAAAGCTCAAAAAGCCCTACCTGTGGCCCGTGCTCGGCCCGCGCTCGGGGAAATCGGTCACGGTCGAGTCCGTGCCCGACCAGTACCCGCACCACAACTCGATCTGGCTCGGATGCGACCGGGTGAACGGCGGCAACTTCTGGCAGCCGCACGGTGACCTCTCGACCGGCCACGTGAAATCGACGGGTGCGAAGATCGCAAAGGGAGAAGGCGACAGCGTTGTCATCACCGACGAGTGCATCTGGCAAAAGCCGGGGATGGACGCCGTCATCCGCGACACGCGCCGCATCACGATCAGCGCACCTTCCGCAGACCTGCGGTTCCTGGATTTCGAGCTGGAAATGCACATGCTCACTGATGTCATCATCCAGAAGACAAATCACTCGCTGTTCTCGGTTCGCATGATGCCCGACCTGTCCGCCAAGGAGGGCGGCACGCTTGTAAACGCCCGGGGCGACGTAGGCGAAAAAGCCACGTTCGGTGTGGCCACGCCCTGGTGCGCGTTTCATGGGACGCGTGACGGTGTGACCGAGGGCGTCGCGTTCTTCCAGAGCCCCACCAACCCGTGGTATCCCAGTCCATGGTTTACGCGCGACTACGGCTTCATGTCTCCTACGCCCATGTACTGGCCCGAGAACGACAAGGACACCCGCTTCGCCAAGGGCGACAGCCTGATCCTCCGCTATCGCGTCGTCGTGCACGGCGGAACAACCGACGAAGCGAAGACGGCAGCGTTGTTCGCGGACTACGCAAAGGACGCGGCCGGCATCCTGTGCAAGATCCCTGACGACGTGCTGGAGGGTGTCATCGCCTACTCGTTCGGGGGATCCCGCAACGCTGTCAGCCGGGTCGATGCCATCATTCGCCGGACGCCGCCTGCGATGTACGAGACGATCGAAGCCCAGTTGCTCCCCATCCTCGACAACCCCAAGGCTACGGTCGACGCCAAACGCTTTGTGTTCCGCAAACTCGCCCGTATCGGCACGAACGCCTCCCTGCCCGTGCTCGTTCCTCTACTCAAAGACGCCCAGTTTGCGGAATACGCACGCTTCGCCTTGACCCAGATCGGCACGGACAAGGCCCTCGCGGCGCTGCGCGACGCGGCTCCTGCGGCCGACAGACAACTCAAACTCGGCCTGATCGAGTCATTCGGTCTGCGGGCCGACGCCCGGGCGTTGCCGCTGCTCAGCGAGTTCGCACGTGGGAACGACTCCGACCTGGCGCAAGCAGCTACCGAGTCGCTGGGGAGGATAGGGTCGGCCGAGGCGTTGGCAGCCTTGGAGAGTGCACAAACCGCGGGCACGTTGGCTGCGGCTTCCGCAGCCGCGCGCCTCGCATGTGCCGAGCGCATGACCGAAGCTGGACAAGGGACCGAAGCCGCCGAAACGTACAAGAAGCTCCTGGCCCCCGGCAACGCCAAACACGTACGGACGGCAGCGGCTGTGGGCTTGGCCCGGTCCGCCGGGAAGGAAGCGCTGCCCACGGTCACCGCGTTGCTGGCAGACAAAGACCCGGTTCTTCGTGAAGCAGGGATATCCTGCGTGAACGCCATGCCCGCGGATCCCGCAGTCACCGCCGGGCTCTGCAACGCCCTCGGTTCGCTGCCAGTCGAGACACAGGTGATCCTCCTGCAAGCCCTCGGACGCCGTGGTGACCGCGCCGCGGCTCCGACAGCACGCGCGCTTCTCGCAAACGAAGACGTATCTCTCCGCATGGCTGCCGCGGTTGCACTGGGTCCTTTGGGATCGGCCGACGACGTGCCTGCCTTGGTCGATTGGCTGAACCGCGAAAGCGCGGAATCCGCAACGGCCCAAAACGCGCTCGCCAAGCTCACCGGCGAGGGCATCACCCAAGCACTGATCGATGCCCTGCCCCGCGCCAAGACGTCGGCCGCACGACTGGCCTGGGTCGAGGTGATCGACTCCCGGGGCGACCCCGTGCCGGGGACGTTGCTTCTGAAACTCGCCGCTGACGACGACGCCAAGGTCTGTCGCGAGGCACTCAAGGTGTTGCCCAAACAGGGAACAGCGGAGGAGATCGCGGGCCTGATCACGCTGCTGGACAGCGACTTGGGTGACCGCACTGCGCGCGAGCCCTACGAGGTGTGCATCGCCAAGCTCTGCCAACGCCACGCCGGCGACGGCGAAGCCAGCCGTTTCTGCGTCGAGTCTCTGCCCAAAGCGCAGGCACCCGCCAAAGCGTCGCTGTACGCCGTGCTGGGCCGGCTGGCCGACGAGAGTTCTCTGCCTCTGCTCGGCCAGGCTGCCACAGACAAGAACGAAACCATCTGCGACGCGGCCGTCCGGGCTCTGACGGCCTGGCCCCGCGACTCGGCCTTCGACCCGTTGCTGGAAGTCGCGCAGTCCACCGGGAACGCAATCCACAATGTTCTGGCCCTGCGCGCCTGCCTGCGCCTCATCCAGGCGGGGCGCACAGCGCTGTCCGACGAAATCCTCGAAGCCCGCTGTGAGGCCGCGGAAGCCGCAGCCCGGCGTCCGGAAGAGAAGGCTCTGTTCAAGTACAGCGCCGTTGGTGTGCGTGTCACCGATCTGGTGGTGACGTCGAAGGGCAAGTACCTCGTCCATCGTGGCGGCATGAACGTCGGCGCCAAATGGTCGACCGACCGGGATTACACGTTCACCGAGATCCCGCCGGAAGTCCTCGGAGCAACCTACATCGAGACCGTGATGGACGACAGGTCGGCCGCGCCGGATCAGGACTTCATGACGTTCGCAGTGGAGACCCCCGTGACAGTGTACGTGGCCTACGACCATCGCTGCCGATCAGTGCCAAAGTGGCTGAGCGACTGGGCGAAGACGAAGTCCATCCTGAAGAACACTGCAAGCGGGTCTCATCTCGTCTTGTACCGCAAGGCATTCCCCGCCGGCAAGGTCGTTCTTGGCGGCGCCAAGGCCGACGGCGTAGCCGCCATGTATATCGTCTGCGTCCAACCCGGCGGGTGACACTCGTGACTTATCCGACTTATCGTTAACCGAAAAGAGGAACGCAATGACAAAAGCAACTGTTCGAAGCGGCATTGTGGGATGCGGTTTTTCCGGCTCGTTCCACTATGCAGCACTCCAGAAAGTCTACGGCACGAATGTGGAGTTCGCGGGCATTTTCGACATGTCCCCCGAGCGACGCCAGGCGTTTGCGGACGAACGCGGCATCCGCGCCTTCGACAGCCTCGATGCGCTCTTCGCCGAGGTCGACCTGGTCCACGTCTGCGTGACCGCTACCGCGCACGAGCCGGTCGCCATCGCAGCCTTGGCAGCCGACAAGTACGCCATCGTCGAGAAGCCGTTGACCGGCTATTTCGGCGACGGATCGGACGACTTCAACGGCGACACCTGTTCGAAGGAAGTGGCTCAGAAAGAGGCCCTGGCCAGCGTCAAGCGTATGATCGAAGCCGAGAAGAAGAGCAAGGGCAAAATCCTCTACGCCGAGAACTGGGTGTACGCGCCGTCTGTGCAGAAAGAGCGCGAGATCATCGAGAAGACCGGTGCCCAGATCCTGTGGATGCACGGCGAAGAGGCCCACTGCGGGTCGCACGCACACACCTACGCATACTGGAAATACTCCGGCGGAGGCGTGATGATCGGCAAAGGCTGTCACCCACTGACGGCCGCACTGTACCTGAAACGCGTCGAGGGCCGCGCCCGCAGCGGCCAACCCATCCGCCCCAAGGCCGTGACTGCGCGTGTCCACGCCATGACTCGGATGCCGGGTTTCGACGATCAGGGACACCTGCGTTCGAACTACCACGACATCGACGATTTCTCCATGATGCACGTGGTGTTCGAGGACGGTACGGTCGCCTCGATCTTCGCCTCGGACATCGTGATGGGCGGCATCCACAACTGGCTCGAGGTCACGGCGAACAACCATCGCACGGTCTGCAATATCAACCCGAACACGGCCATGCAGACGTACAACCCGCTCGACGAGAACTTCAAGGACGTGTACGTTGTGGAGAAAATCGGTACCAAGCAAGGCTGGACATGTCCGTCGCCCGACGAGGACTGGTTCACCGGGTACCCGCAGGAGATCGAAGCGTTCTACCGCACCGTCGCCTACGGTGACCCCATTGAAAGCGACAGCAGCCTGGCCGCCGACTGCATATCGACCACATACAGCGCCTATGTATCCGCCGAACGCAAGGGCGCGGAAGTCACCATCGAGTTGATCTGAGAGAGAGGAAGGAACCGGTCATGGCAGAAGAGACTACACAAGTAACGGGTGCTGAATCGTCGGAGGTCGAGTCCAATCGTCAACTGATCAAGGCTGGACGGGACAAAGGTCCGTTGGCGCTCCTGGGCGCCTTCTGTCGTCTGTCCGGTCCGGGCTGGCTGCAGAGCGCGATCACGCTGGGCGGCGGGTCACTGTCCAGCAGTCTGTACCTTGGTGTGCTGGCCGGCACGGCGCTGCTCTGGCTGCAGCCCGTGGCGATGATTATCGGTGTCATCATGCTCAGCGCCATCAGCTACGTCGTGCTGAGTACGGGGGAACGTCCTTTCCGCGCCATCAACCGGCATGTCAGCCCGGTACTGGGCTGGGGCTGGCTGATTGCCACGATGATGGCAAACATCGTCTGGAGTCTTCCGCAATTCAGCCTGGCAACGGACGCGCTCAAGCGGAATCTGTTCAGCGGCAGCCTCGGCAAGATGGCCGAAACGCCCGGCAACGTCGCATGCGTGGTCATCTGTGCTGTTGCCGCCACGATTGTGGTGTTCCTGTACGACAAGGGACAGCGCGGGGCCAAAGTGTGTGATATCATCTTGAAGGTCATGGTGGCCGTCATCGTCCTGTCTTTCTTCGGAGTTGTGATCAAGCTGAGCGCGAAGGGCGGTCTCAACTGGGGCAAGATCCTCGCCGGCTTCATTCCCAACCTGGGCATGCTCAGTTCGCCGTCAAAAGACATGATGGCGGACATCTCGCAGGTCATCCCGTCGTGCCAGGACTACTGGAAGAACATCGTCGTCTCCCAGCAGCGCGGCGTGATGGTGGCGGCCGCCGCCACCGCGGTCGGCATCAACATGACGTTCCTGCTTCCTTACTCCATGCTGCGTCGCGGTTGGGACAGGGACTTCCGTGGCATGGCCATCTTCGATCTGGCCACGGGCCTGTTCGTCCCGTTTATCCTGGTTGTGAGCTGCGTGGTCATGGTGGCCGGTGCTCAGTTCCACACGAAGCCCGTGGCAGGCTTCCTCGGCGAGGTCGACGAGGCGGGCCAGAAGATCGAGGCCAGCAAGGGACATGCGAAGACATTCAACGCCAACCTGCGCGGTCGTGCTCGCGCCGGACTCGAAGGCGAGGAGCGACTCCAAGTGGCGACGCTGGAAGTCGTTGCCAACGGCAAGGATGCCGGGGCGGCAGCCGTGGCCAAGTCCAAGATTGACGCCATACTCGCCCCGCACATCGCGGCATTGCCCGAGGTCGATAGACGACTCGCGGCCACGCTCATCACGCGTAACGCGTTCGACTTGGCCAACTCCCTGGCGCCGTTGACAGGTAAGATGTTCTCCCATTATGTCTTCGGCATTGGCGTTGTGGGCATGGCAGTGTCTTCGATCATCATCCTCATGCTGATCAACGGGTTTGTCATATGCGAGATCCTCGACAGGCCGCCGTCCGGCAAGGTCTATCTGTGGGGCTGTATGATGCCGTTGCTCGGCGTGCTCGGGCCGTTCATCTGGACCGGCAAGACCAAGTTCTGGCTCGCGGTGCCGACCTCGAACATTGCGTTTGTCTTCCTGCCCTTCGCTTATCTCGCGTTTGCCTTCCTGCTGAACAGCAAGAAACTCCTCGGCGACGCCATGCCCCGCGGCAAGAGCCGCTTCATCTGGAACATCCTTGTGTGGCCCTCGGCCCTGCTGGCCACGGTCGGCGCCATCTGGAAGCTCTGGTCGGGCCTCGGCATGCTCGGCATGCAGCTTCTGGGCGCTGCACTGATCCTGACGCTGGCCGTCCACTCCAAGCGCGGCGACGACAAAGGCGGGGCCGAGGCCTGAGGCCAGCACCGCAGTGGTGTGGCTCCGCG
>JGI11705J14877_10001004_pt1 | contig 16636 bp, 15 predicted proteins | sample Etolaghawater15m_FD_14877 | JGI IMG/M metagenome (IMG submission 14877)
CGGCCGACAAGGCCATGTTGCCTACCCACACAAAGCCATCAATCCGATCCATGTGCTGGCGCCAGCGCTGGCAGAGCTCGCCACGATCGAGTGGGATCAGGGCAATGCCCACTTCCCGCCCACCACCTTTCAGGTCTCAAACCTGAACGCTGGCACCGGAGCGACCAATGTGATTCCGGGTACCGTGGATGTGTGGTTCAACTTCCGCTTTTCGACGGAACAGACCGCTGAGGGTTTGCGCGCACGCGTCGAAGAGATCTTTACGCGTCACGGCATTCAGGATGCAGTCGAGTGGAATCTCTCGGGCAATCCATTCTTAACGCCCGCCGGCGCACTCGTGGACGCCGCACGCATTGCCATACAGAACGTGACGGGGAGAGATACGCAACTTTCGACCTCAGGCGGCACATCGGATGGACGCTTCATCGCCCCGACCGGTGCACAGGTTCTCGAACTCGGACCAATCAATGCCAGCATTCATCAAGTCAACGAACACATTGATGTCGCCCAACTCGATGAACTGCATGCGATCTACCATGCCGTTCTGAACGAACTGTTCAGCTCGTAACGCGATCGCGCAAATAGGTTGGGTGCGCCAATTCAGCGGTAATGGCTTCGCCTGCGTTGAATGCAGATACGGCCAATTGCGCAACCTCCGCTGCATGCGGCAGCGCTGTACCCTCGCCGAAAACCACTTGCGCACTGAGATCCTTGGTGAACGCACTGCGATAGGCGGACCAGCCCGTTCCTGTGGCAAGCCAACTTTGTTCGGCATGCGGAAGGATCAATTTATGGGCCGGCAACACCCCCTCATCACCAAGCAATCGTGGAAGGTTTCCACCACGCGCGTAGCAACCTGCGTAAATCTCATGCATACGTGCATCAATCATGGCGCAGACATAGTCGATCTCGGCATGCTCACGCAGTGCAGCGGCAGCAAGTGCTTGTAACGAAGAAATGCCCAGCAGCGGTAGGTCCATCGCAAAGCCAAAACCCTGAGCAACACTGCAACCAATTCGTACGCCGGTAAAACTGCCTGGCCCACGATCGAACGCAATCGCGTCGAGCTGCCCGAGCGTGAGCTGGCCTTCTGCCAAGACCTCGCGCGCCATATCCAGCACATGATCGGCGTGCCCGCGCGGCGTGACCTCAAAGCGCTCAATCACTTCTACATCTTGCAACAAGGCAACCGAGCAGCCTTCCGTCGCAGTATCAATGGCAAGAATTTTCATGCCGACACATTCTCACCGAAAAAATGCTGAACATCCGCAAAATCGAGGGTACGCGGCATCGGCGGCAGGCTATCGACAAAGACCTTGCTGTAGTTCTTGCCGCGAATGCGTGGATCAAAGATCACCAAAACGCCACGATCGGCGACATCTCGAATCAAACGACCTGCGCCTTGGCGTAAAGCCAGAACAGCTTGTGGCAACTGCAATTGCATAAACGGATTGCCACCACTCTCACGCACCTGACGCATGCGCGCCTCCAAAATCGGATCGTCTGGCACTGCAAACGGTAAGCGATCAATCATCACCACCGACAAGGCTTCGCCGCGCACATCCACGCCTTCCCAAAAACTAGAGGTTCCTAACAGAATCCCATTGCCCGATTCACGGAACTGCTCGACCAACACATGCCGTGGCGCATCACCCTGAATAAACAATGGCCCTTCCCATTGCTCCGGTAACAATTCCGCGACACGGCGCAACGCGCGATGACTGGTAAACAACAAAAACGCACGACCCTTGCTGGCTTGTAATACAGGTAAGGCACGCTCCAATAGGGCCTCTTCATAGCGTGGTACACGTGGCTCCGGCATGCCTGATGGGTGATACAGAAGCGATTGCGTGGTGTAGTCGAACGGACTCTCCCAACGCTCAGTCTTCGCATCTTCCAGACCCAATGCGTGCTGGAACGGCTCAAAGTTTTGTCCAGTCGCAAGCGTTGCTGAGGTTAGCACCCACGCCTTGCCATGCCCCGCACGCCCAGCTTCCATGGCATCGCGCACCTGCAATGGGCTGCGATGCACCACCCAACCACGTTGCCACAATTCCAACCATTGCACTTGATCGAGTGGCACATCGCTGCGGAAACGCTGCGCGCGCTGCGCCAACTCCATACAGCGTTCAAGACAACGCTCAAGACCACGGCCACGCTGACTGGCTTCTTGTAATAATGGCTTCAGCACTTCAAGCGCATCCTGCACACCCTGCCACGGTGTTTCCCACTCTACACCCGAATCGAGTAACTGCTGCCAAGGCTTGCGTCCCTCTTGCTTGCCTAATGCAATCCGCAAGTCATACACCGCGTGCTCAAGCTTTTCAGCACGCAGATCTAACTCTTGCATATCGGCAGCATCGCGCGCGCGCTCCAAGCGCACATCACGGGCGAGATCTTGCAGCTGACGCGCACTGATGCGCTCACCAAAGAAATTGGTCGCAATATCTGGAAGCGTATGCGCCTCATCAAGAATGACAACATCGGCACCCGGCAACAACTCGCCAAAGCCTTCGTCTTTCAGAACCAAATCAGCAAAGAACAAATGATGATTAATCACCACAACATCGGCTTCTTGCGCTTGGCGACGCGCCTCCACTAACCAACAAGCATCCCAGTCTGCACATTCGTTGCCGAGACAGTTGTCATTACTGGAAGTGACGCGCGGCCACAGCACGCTGTCTTCCGCAAGATCGGCCAACTCCGCCAAATCACCACTCTTGGTTTGCTGTGCCCAGTCGCTGATCTTGGCAAACAACGCAGCATCATCGCGATTGCGGAAGGTTTCCTCGCGCGCCTCTTCTAAACGATAACGACAGAGGTAGTTGGAACGGCCCTTGAGCAGAGCGATGTGTGCGGAAGAGTTGAGTTGCTTGCGCACCATGGGCAAGTCGCGCTGGAACAACTGATCTTGGAGGTTGCGCGTTGCTGTTGAAATCAGCACACGGCCAGACTGCATCAAAGCTGGAACGAGATAGGCATAGGTTTTACCTGTCCCCGTACCGGCCTCCGCAATTAAAGTGCCGCCTTGAGCAATGACATCAGCGACCGCTTGCGCCATCGCCAACTGTGATGCGCGTGGCGCAAACCCCGGCAGCTGTTGTGCAAACTGACCGCCGGCACCCAGCCAGTGCTGCAGGTCTTCCACAGAATCGCTCTAACGCTGTTTGACTTGGCTCTCGATGCGTTCGGCCTTGAATGCTGCGTCAATCGCCTTACTGGCACGATTGGCAATCGACTCATTCGCCAAACCCATCACACTAATGCGGTAGTAGGTCGTACCTTTCACTTCCACTTTCTCTGCAACAGCACGATAACCTTTCTTCTTCAAAGCATCCAAGAGATTGCTAGCGCGCTCGACCCGACCTTCGGTGAAGCTGGCCACTTGCACCACCCAGCCCTTCACCTCACTGCTATCCGTTAGCAAAGGAACCACAGGCTTTGGAGCGATGGCCGGTTTCGGTTCGCTCTCCGCCGGCTTGGTTTGTACGCTCACCGGCGCTTGCGCTTTCGGCTCGGGCGGCGGGGCCTTCACTTCTGCAATCTCTGGCGGCAACTCACGCGGTAGGCGCGGCGTTGGCAAGGCGCCACGCACACTGGGATTGAACTCGATCACCTGAATCTGCAAATCCGGTTGCGTCGGAATCACGGAATCCGACAAGCGAGTGCGCGCCTGTTCGTCGTCGAGCAGCCACGGAATGAAAATTACGCCCGCCGCAATCAACACGGCGGCCCCGATCAAACGCTGACGTAAAGCTGATTTTTCCATGGCGCAGGAGTGTAGCAGAGCAAGGTTTACGACGCGGGCTGCAACTGCGCTAAGGCAGCCGCGACGGTGTGAAACGACCCGGTGATCAAAATGCAATCCTCTGGCGCTGCATAGACAGCGGCAGCATCGAGCGCCTGACCCAGGTCCTCATACGCGTCGCTGAGGTCTAGGCCCGCGCGCATCGCGAGTCCCGCGGCAGGCTGCCCACGCTTACCCTTCAAACCAATCAAGAACCAAGCTTCGATCGCTGGGCGCAAGGCCGTCACAAAAGCGGCGTTGTCTTTGTCTTTGAGCATGCCCAGCACACACCAGGTTTTCACGGACCTCGCCGCAAGGTCGCGGACCAAGGCTTCAGCCGCATGCGGGTTGTGGGCCACATCGAGCAGCCACACCCCACCCTGATCGTTACGCGGAATGACCTGACGTCGCCCGGCCAGATGAACCGTGCACAGCCCCTGCTCAATCGCGGTGCGGGTTAATGCCGGGATATCGCCACGTGCACTCATCTGCTGTAACAAGGTCAGTACAGCCGCAGCATGGTCCACTTGGAAGGCACCCGGCAATGCGGGTAGCGGAAGTTGCTCTTCGCTACGTGTTACGTCACGCCAGGTCCAGACCTCACCCGCAATGCGGCGCTGATAATCACGATCCAACTGCGACAAGGAAACACCCAGTGCAGCGGCACGATCAATCACCGATGCAGGCGGCGCAACCTCGACCGTCACCGCAACCTGACCAGCGCGCAGCACACCGGCCTTCTCCGCCCCGATCTGTTCGCGATCACCACCCAGCCAGTCTTGATGATCGAGATCGATGCTGGTCAACAGTACCGCATCGGCATCGATCACATTCACCGCATCCAGCCGACCGCCGAGACCAATCTCCAGCAAGACGACATCCAAGGAGGGACTCTGATGCGCCATCACCATAAAAGCGGCGAGCGTAGTGAATTCAAAATAAGTAAGCGAAGTTTGCTGACGCGCCGCCTCAACGGCATCAAACGCTGCAACCCAATCCTCGGCCTCCGACTCTTGGCCCGCGAGACGCAAACGCTCCGTGAACCGCAGCAGGTGGGGCGAGGTATAGGCGGCCGTACGCAGGCCTTGCGCCTGCAAAAGGGCTTCACTCAATGCAACACAAGAACCCTTGCCATTGGTGCCCGCAAACACAACCGTGTGTTGCGCTAGACGAGGCGCACCTAAACGCTGCCAGACCTCGGCAACCCGCTCAAGGCCTAGCTCAATCTGTTCGACTGGAGTTCGCGTCTCAAGTCGACGCAACCACTCATCAAGAGCGGCGGCCGACATTGCGTTAGTTTCCGTTTGCAGCGGTCACAGCACTGGCACCAATCGTCGGCGCCTCACGCTTCAGCATGATGGCCAATAAGCGTGCAAGACGAGCACGCATGTCTTTGCGCGCAATAATCAAATCCACTGCGCCGTGCTCAAGCAAGAACTCACTACGCTGGAAGCCTTCCGGCAACTTCTCACGAACGGTTTGCTCAATCACACGCGGACCGGCAAACCCAATCAGCGCTTCGGGCTCCGCCACATTGAGATCACCTAACATGGCAAAGCTCGCCGAAACCCCGCCCATGGTTGGATCGGTGAGCACCGAAACAAAGGGGATGCCTTTTTCAGAGAGATTGGCCAGAGCAGCCGAGGTCTTTGCCATTTGCATCAGAGAGAACAAGGCCTCTTGCATGCGCGCGCCGCCACTGGCTGAGAAACAAATCAGCGGCGCACCCCTTTCAAGACTCAGCTCGGCCGCACGCACGAAACGTTCGCCCACCACCGATCCCATCGAGCCCCCCATAAAGCCAAACTCAAACGCAGCAGCCACGACTGGAACGCCATGGACCGTGCCACTCATTACCACCAAGGCATCTTTTTCGTCCGTTGCCTTCTGTGCTTGGGTAATGCGATCTTTGTATTTCTTTAAGTCCTTGAACTTAAGGTGATCAACCGGCCCGATCTCCGCAGCAATTTCTTCGCGTCCTTCCGCATCCAAAAACAGATCAAGCCGGCGGCGCGCACCGATACGCATGTGATAATCACACTTCGGACAGACGTCTTGTTCGCGTTCAAGCTCAGCACGATAGAGCACCGCCTCACAACGCGGGCACTTACTCCAGAGACCTTCAGGCACATTCTTCTTCGCGCTTTCTGTGCGCACCTTTGGCAGAATTTTTTCGAACCAGCTCATACTTCAATCCTCACGGCCTGCTGAATTGTTCTCTCGGATCTTCGCACTATGCATCAAGTCCTTGTCGCATTGCACGCAACAAACTCGCAACTTCCGGAGCAATCTTTTCCGGCTGTTGTTGTAAGGCCTCAACGCGCGACACCAATGCACTGCCCACCACAACCGCATCCGCTAGGGCGCCAATGCGTGCCGCGGATTCAGCATCCTTGATACCAAAACCAACCCCAACTGGAAGATCAGTACGGGCACGAATCGCAGCAACACGTTCTGCAACCTCGCTGAGCTCAGGCGCCTGCGCACCAGTCACGCCTTTAATGGAGACGTAATACACAAAACCACGTGCCGCTTTCGCAACACGTTCAATGCGCGCATCGGTGCTGGTCGGCGCCAACAAGAAAATCGGATCCATGCCCGCCTTTTCCAACTCTGCTTCAAGTACTGCGCCCTCTTCCGGCGGCATATCCACAGTCAATACGCCATCAACACCGACCTCATTCGCAGCCTGCGCAAACGCGGCGTAACCCATATTCTCAATCGGATTGAGGTAGCCCATCAGGATAATCGGCGTCGCACTGTCGTTGGAGCGAAAGGCCTTCACCATCTCCAAGACGTTGCGCAGGCCAACCTTTTGCGCCAAGGCACGTTCGCTCGCACGCTGAATCACCGGACCATCCGCCATCGGATCGGAGAACGGCACACCCATTTCAATCAAATCCGCACCCGCTTCGACCATCGCATGCAACAACGGCACCGTCACCTCGGGATTCGGATCACCGGCGGTGACAAATGGAATGAGAGCCTTGCGTCCTTTTGCCTTGAGTTCAGCAAAGCGTGTTGCAATTCGACTCATACGCGCGGCACTCCCGCAGCCCCAGAGTTTGTGTTCGCAAACTTGCCTTCAAGCGAAGCAACAGTATGAATATCTTTATCCCCACGACCCGAGAGATTCACCACAATGTGTTGATCTGGGCGCATCGTCTTCGCCAGCTTTTCGGCATAGGCCAGAGCATGACTCGTCTCCAAAGCCGGCAGGATGCCTTCAATGCGGCAAAGCTTATGAAATGCCGCCAGCGCTTCATCGTCATTGACCGCAACGTATTTGGCACGTCCGGTATCTTTCAACCAAGAATGCTCAGGACCTACACCCGGATAGTCGAGACCTGCAGAGATCGAATGGGTCTCAATGATTTGCCCGTTCTCATCTTCCATGATGTATGTGCGATTGCCATGCAGCACGCCCGGCTTGCCCGCACTTAGCGGTGCGGCATGCTTGCCGGTTTCGATCCCCTCACCACCGGCCTCAACGCCATAGATCTTGACGCCTTCGTCATCCAAGAAAGGATGGAACAAACCAATCGCATTGGAGCCACCACCCACACAGGCGACCAGCGCATCGGGTAAGCGACCGGTTAGATCGATCATTTGCGCACGCGCTTCACGACCGATGATGGATTGGAAATCACGCACCATGGCGGGATACGGATGCGGACCGGCAACCGTACCGATGATGTAGAAGGTGTTGTCGACATTGGTCACCCAATCCCGCATCGCTTCGTTGAGCGCATCCTTCAGGGTCTTGGAACCAGACTCAACCGGAACCACCTTGGCGCCCATTAACTCCATTCGGTACACATTCAACGCTTGGCGCGCAACATCGACCGACCCCATGTACACGATGCATTCCAAACCGAGACGGGCAGCCACGGTTGCGGAGGCGACGCCATGCTGACCAGCACCGGTTTCCGCAATGATGCGGGTCTTGCCCAAACGCTTTGCCAGCAAGGCCTGACCAATGGTGTTGTTAACCTTGTGCGCCCCAGTGTGATTCAAATCTTCACGCTTGAGCCAAATTTGTGCCCCCCCCAGTTCACGACTCCAGCGTTCGGCGTGATACATCGGACTGGGTCGCCCAACATAATGACGCAAGTCTTCATCCAACTCGCGCAAAAACTCAGGGTCTTGCATGAACCGTTCGTACGCTTCACGCAACTCTTCGAGCGGTTTCATCAGCGTTTCAGACGCAAAGATGCCACCGTATGGACCAAAATGGCCCGTCGCGTCCGGCAAGTTCTGCCAAGGGAATTTCACATCAGCGTTCATGATTAAATTTGTGTTGATTTCTATCCACGTGCCGCAGAAACGAACTGCCGAATCGCATCTGCACTCTTTAGGCCCGGCGCAGCCTCCACGCCGCCACTGACATCCACAGCCCAAGGCTGCACTGCCGTGATCGCAGCCCCCACATTCTCCGGCGTCAGTCCACCGGCAAGAACCAAAGGCAGCGGCCGCTCGTTGGGAACCCGCGACCAGTCAAAGGTGCTGCCTGTGCCACCCGGCACACCCGGCTGATAGGCATCCAACAACACGCCACTGGCGCCTGCCGCAGCATAGGACTGCATTTCCGCCAAAACATTCATCTCCGGACGCATGCGAATCGCCTTCATCCAACGCATCCCCGCTGCCAGTAGCGCGCAATCTTCTGCGCTCTCCTCGCCATGGAACTGCAGCAGATCCAGATCCAACTCACTACACACCTCATCAACCTGTTCCGCAGCAGGATTCACAAACAAACCCACGCTGGTCACAAACGGCGGCACTGCGGCGACCAACTCCACCGCCTGTGCCGTCGAAACCGCACGTGGACTCGGTGGATAAAACACCAAACCGATGGCATCTGCGCCTGCATGTGCCGCGGCCTGAATGTCTTCTGCGCGGGTCATGCCGCAAATCTTGACGCGCATGCTCGTGCTACCTATGCCGTACTCGAAATCGAGGATTTGAGGGTCAATCTGCTGGATGCGCAGTCTATCAGGAAGCCGTCACACTCGGGTGCGTGGTCTGCGACAGGATATGCACCGTATTCGGCAGATGGGAACGAATCACTTCGGCCACCGCATCCAAGGCTTGCATGCGGGGGAAGGTCGCACGGTGAACCAAACGCACGCGCCGACCGGCCTGAGCGAAATTGAGCTTGCGCACGATCACACCCTGTACGTGAAGACGCCCGCCATGCACCGCCAGTGCAGGGACCAACGTCGACCCCACGCCCATTCCAACAAGCTGTACGAGGGTTTCGAGACTTGCAGCGGAAAAATCTGCGACCGGGCCCGATTCCGGACGCCGCTGCATGTTGCATGCCGACATCACTTGCCCGGACAGACAGTGCTCCTCACTGAGCAAGAGCAAGTCCAGCTGGGAGAGATCTTCCAGCGAAATATCGTCTTTGGTGTACAGCGGATGATTCGCCGGATGCGCCAGCCAAAACGGCTCATCGAATAATGGGATTTCCCCCAGATCTTCACGCAGCTCGTTGGTCGCAATCAGGACCGCATCCAACGCGTGATCACGCAGCATCCCAACCAATTGCTCGGTCGTGCCTTCGCGCAAAATCAACTCCATATTGGGATACCTTTGACGCAAAGGCATGACAATCAACGGCACCAAAAACGGACTCAGGGTATGAATCGCGCCAATACGCAAGGGACCTGCAACCGGATCACGAAAGCTGCGCGCCAGCTGTTCAATCGCCTCGCCCTGCTCGAGCAACTGGCGCGCCAGCGCCACAATGCGTTCACCAATCGGGGTAATCTCGACGCTGCGGCTGGTGCGCTCGAACAAGATGATGCCCAACTCTTCTTCTAGCTTGCGGATTTGCCCACTCAAAGTGGGCTGGCTGACATGACATTTGTCGGCAGCGCGACCGAAGTGGCGCAGGTCTTCGACGGCGACCAAATACCGTAAATCTCGAATATTCATGTTTCAACGATAGACGCTACCTATCAGAAAAATCAAGACAAACGATTACAAATGTTCAAGAATTGTGCGTACTGTACAGCCTGCCCTATGGCAATGGACCCGCCCTATTCAAAGGCGGAATTGTTGAACCACCCTGAACTCCGGAGGACATCATGGAACTCAAGGGAAGCAAGACTGAACAGCATCTGAAGGATGCATTTGCCGGTGAATCCCAGGCCAACCGCCGCTATCTGTATTTCGCAGCCAAGGCAGACATCGAAGGCTACAACGATGTAGCTGCGCTGTTCCGCTCCACCGCGGAAGGTGAAACCGGCCACGCGCACGGTCATCTGGAATACCTAGAAGCCTCAGGTGATCCAGCAACCGGCCTGCCAATCGGTGCGACCGAAGACAACCTCAAGGCCGCAGTCGCTGGCGAAACCCACGAGTACACCGATATGTACCCGGGTATGGCCAAGGACGCGCGCAATGAAGGTTTCGACGAAATCGCGGATTGGTTTGAAACCCTGGCCAAGGCGGAGCGTTCCCACGCCAACCGCTACCAGAAGGCGCTCGACGAGCTGAACGCCTAATCGAGGTCTCTGGCCAGAGCCTTCGAGGGCTCACAGAGTCCTCAATCGCCTGCGGGGGCAACCCCGCAGGTACCCCCACCCAAACAACATGCGCACAGGAACCCATCCATGAGTATTCGCGAAGGCAACCTAGAAGCACCCACGCGTCACAACATTGATTGGAAGAATCCGGACTTCTACAACGAAGAGAAGGTGTTCGAAGAACTCGAGCGCGTCTTTGACTTGTGCCACGGCTGCCGTCGTTGCGTGTCCCTGTGTGACAGCTTCCCCACGCTGTTCGATTTGGTTGATGAGTCTTCAACCATGGAAGTCGATGGCGTGGACAAGAAGGATTATTGGAAGGTCGTCGACCAATGCTACCTCTGCGATCTTTGTTATATGACCAAGTGTCCGTATGTACCGCCACATCCGTGGAATCTCGACTTCCCACATCTGATGCTGCGCGCCAAAGCGGTCAAATTTAAAAAAGAAGGCACGTCTTTCCGCAACAACCTGCTGTCGAGCACTGATACCGTCGGCAAGATTGCCGGCATTCCGGTTTTAAATGGCGTAGTCAACACCGTCAACCAAATGAAACCCGTGCGTAAGGTCATGGATAAGGTGATGGGCATCCACGCCGATGCGCATCTGCCCCGCTTTGAGAGCAAGCCGCTACGCTCGCGTCTCGCCGATCGTCGCAACAGCCACGCTACTGGCGCGCCGACTGCAAACACCAAGGGCCGTGTTGCGCTGTTCAGCACGTGCTATGGCAACCGCAACGAGCCGCACATTGGTGAAGACTTGGTCGCGGTGTTCGAACACAACGGCATTCCGGTCACCATTGCCGAGAAAGAACAATGCTGCGGCATGCCCAAACTCGAACTCGGTGATCTCGACGCGGTCGCGGCTGCCAAGGATGTGAACATTCCGGCGCTAGTGAAATTAGTGAACGAAGGCTGGGACATCGTCGCACCGGTTCCGTCCTGCGCACTCATGTTCCGCCAGGAATTGCCGCTGCTGTTCCCGGAAGACGAAGACGTACGCAAGGTCGCGGACGCCATCTTTGACCCATTCGAATACTTGATGCTGCGTAACAAAGAAGGCCAACTCAAGACCGACTTTAAGAACAGTCTAGGCAAGGTTTCCTACCACGCAGCCTGCCATCAGCGCGTCCAGAACTTTGGTGCGAAAACCAAAGATGCCCTCTCGCTGGTGCCTGACACCATCGTCGAGATGATTGAGCGCTGCTCGGGGCATGACGGCACCTACGGCGTGAAGAGCGAAACCTTTGACAAGGCGATGAAAATCGCGCGCCCGGTGGTGAACAAGATCAAACAAGCGCAGCCAGATCATTACGGCAGCGATTGTCCGATTGCCGGCCATCACCTCGCCAATGGCCTTAAAGATGGCAGCAGCCCGGAACATCCGATGAGCCTGCTACGCAAGGCCTACGGCATTTGATTTCACCCAGATAACGGAGCACATCACATGGAACCTCTCACCCGTGCCGATTTGATGTCACTCGAAGAATATGCATCCAAGCGCATCGCTTTTCGTGAACAAGTGATGCAGCACAAACTGGAACGTCGCGTGTTGATCGGTGACCACGCCACCCTACACTTCGAAGACCGCATGATCATGCAGTATCAAGTGCAGGAGATGCTGCGCCTCGAACGCATATTCGAAGCTGAACTAATTCAGGAAGAACTCGACGTCTATAACGCACTCATCCCAAGCGGCAGCAATTGGAAAGCGACCTTTATGATCGAATTTCCGGATGTTGATCAACGCAAGGTGGAACTGGCGCGCCTGATTGGCATTGAAGAAAAGACCTGGATGCAGATCGGTGATCACGCCAAGGTCTATCCGATCGCAAATGAAGACCTTGAGCGCAGCACCGAAGACAAAACATCCTCGGTTCACTTCATGCGTTGGGAACTCACGCCCGAGATGGTGAAGGACGCCAAGGCCGGCGCACCGATCAAAGCGGGCATTGATCACCCCAACTACAACGTTGCTGTAACCCTTAACGAAGCCCAGCGCGCTTCACTCGCCAGCGATTTGTCTTAACAAAGCATGTCTGGTGGAAGCTCGCTTTTCGGGGCGTCGATCGACATGGACGTCGATCGTCGAGCGTGCCAAGGACGGCTTTGAGCGCCCCCGAAAAGCGGATACCGCCACAGACAGTAATCGACTAATTCGAGTACACCGGCGGCCAGGGAAGTGAGTCCGGGTCGCCGTTTTTCGTTTGCGGCAACCCGAATTTCTCCGGGTAATCCACCTCAACCAAATAAAGCCCCGCAGCATCCGCCGTCACACCGGCTTGAGTTCGATCACGCGCAGCAAGTAACTCAGCAATCCATTCCGGTGGGCGTTCACCCGCAGCGACTTCCAGCAGCGACCCCATGAAGTTGCGCACCATGTGATGCAAAAACGCATTAGCACGCACCTCGAACCACACCACTGCACCCTGACGCCAGCAGCGCACCGCCTGGACTTCACGCCGCGCATGTTGCGCCTGACAAGCTGCGGCACGAAACGCCGAAAAATCTTGCTCGCCCAACAGGTAATTGGCACCTGCTTGCATGGCATCCACATCTAAGCTTTTCCAGGTCCAAGCCAAACGATCACGCAACAGCGCCGAAGCCGCAGGCCCACTCAAAATCCCATAGCGATAGGTGCGCGCCGTAGCGGAATAACGGGCATGAAAGTCATCCGAAACCGACTGCACCCACCGTAGACGAACATCAGCGGGAAGATTGGAATTCACGCCGCGAAGCCACGAATGGGCATCACGCGTGACTTCAGTATCGAAATGGATGACTTGCCCTAAGGCATGCACGCCCGCATCGGTACGCCCAGCAACCGTTACCGTAATCGGCTGATCGGCAACGATAGAGAGGCCTTGCTCAATGGCCGCCTGGACCGTGCGCACGTCACCGTCCTGTGCTTCCCAGCCATGAAACGCCGCGCCGTCATATTCAACCCCCACCGCCCAACGCATCAACGGCCCTCTATGTTGCTGGAACCTTGCTGGACCTGCGCACGCAACGCCAACACCCGTGGATCGCTCGCCGCGGTTTGTTCCACTACTTGCAGGGTCGCGTCTGCTGCTGCAACGTCACCTAGATCTAAATGCGCTTGCACCATGTCCAACATGAAAGGATCCACCGTAACGGCTGGCTGTACGACAGCAACAGGCTGGATTCGCTCTGGTGTCGGCGTCGAGAGAGGCTCTTGCGCGATTTCCATCGACTTCAGTGGAGCTGCTTGTGGCTCCACAGCAACCGGCTGAGGTGATGCGTCATGCTCACTGCGCCATTGCATACGCGCCCGCGCCTCTTGTCGAAGCTTGCGATCGGGAAGCTCGCTGCGCCACCACAAGACAAAACCCAACACGATCATGAGCAACAAAATAAGGCCGATAACTATGGTCATCCACAGCTTGTCGCGCAACGAGTGAAGAGCAGCATCCCGTGCATACAACATGTCCCGCAAGCGCTCGACTTCTTCCCCCGCTTCACGCAGCCTCTGTTCAGAGGCGAGGGCAACTGTTTCTGCCTCTTGTACACGCACGCGCAAACGCGCTTGCTCATCTTCGAATGCCGCGAGCGATTCGCGCAACAACAAGGCCTCAGTTTCAAGTTGTAAAAGACGCATACGCTCACTGTCGCGCAGCTGCCCCTCAACTTGTGGCTGAAGCAATTCCAATCGCGGCACCCCACGCGGGCCCAAAGATGCTGATGGCGTAGCTGCCAATGCAAATCCGCTCGTGGTTTTTCCTGCTGGATCAGCTACGGCCTGCATCGACCCACTGATCGCCGGTAGTTCGGGCAGTAACGTAAGCACCTGCCGATCGTTCGGGTCCGCAGCATTGACTAAGACCAATCGCAATACGGGATCTTCGACAAGTGTGCTGGATGACCATACGTAACGATGCGACGGATCCGCAGTGCGCTCAATCAAGCGCCATTGCGCATCCGCAAAGCCTGTGGCGTCTTCCCCACCATCCTCAGTGCGAGTCGACCTACGCCACTCGGTCGCACCCGCGATCTCCATCCGCACATCCAGCGGCTGACCCAAGATGGGGGCTTGCTCAATATTCACACCGCTCAAGATCGGAAGCGCATGAAGGTCATACGAAACCAAGACCCATAAAAAAAGCCATGCCGCTTGCCACAAGCGACATGGCCCCTGCGTCCCATGGACGCGTGTGAAGAACAACCAATTAAGCGAGATACTTCTCAATCAAGATTTCCGCGATCTGAACGCTATTCAGGGCAGCACCCTTACGCACATTATCCGCGACCACCCACAGATTCAAACCACGCGGATGCGAGATATCTTCTCGAATGCGACTGACATACACCGGATCGGTACCCGCAGCCTCAGTGACTGCGGTGGCATAGCCACCAGGCTCGCGCTCATCCAGCACCTGAATACCTGGTGCCTTACTCAGCAAGCGACGCGCCTCTTCTGCGGAAATCTTGGAACGGGTTTCGATGTGAAGCGCTTCTGAGTGACCGTAAAACACGGGCACCCGTACCGTAGTTGGGTTCACCATGATGCTCGGATCATGAAACATCTTCTGGGTCTCCCACACCATCTTCATTTCTTCTTTGGTGTAGCCGTTTTCCTTAAACACATCAATATGCGGCAGGCAGTTGAATGCAATCTGCTTCGGATACACATGCGCTTCTACCGGCTTCGCATTCAGTAGATTTGCGGTTTGCGTCGCAAGCTCTTCGATCGCTTCCTTACCCGTTCCAGATACCGCCTGGTAGGTACACACATTAATACGCTCAATCCCGACCGCATCATGAATCGGCTTCAGCGCCACCAACATCTGGATGGTGGAACAGTTCGGGTTGGCGATGATGCCACGGGTCGTGTAGCCCGCAATGTCATCGGGATTCACTTCCGGCACTACCAATGGGATGTCTTCCTCGTAACGGAAGTGCGCGGTGTTATCGACAACGACACAACCCGCAGCGGCAGCTTTCGGCGCATATTCCTCAGAGATGGAACCACCCGCCGAGAACAAACCGATCTGCACCTTGGAGAAGTCAAAGGTCGCCAAGTCTTCAACGGTGACATAGCCGCCGTTGAATTCAATCTTTTTACCCGCAGAGCGCTCAGACGCCAACGGATACAACTTACCGATCGGAAACTTACGTTCCTCCAGAATCGACATCATAGTTTCGCCTACGGCACCGGTGGCACCGACAACAGCAACATCAAAGGTTTTGCTCATGGCTCGCTCTCTAAAAAAGAATGCGGGTGGATAAATTTAGTGGGCTTGCTTGCGCAGCGCGGCGACGACCGCGTCACCCATTTCACGAGTGCCGACGGTCTGCGTGCCTGCGGAAGCGATGTCTGCGGTACGAATGCCTTGATCAAGCACCGCACCGACCGCCTGATCAATGCGATCCGCTAAAGCGGGTTGATTCAGGGTGTAACGCAGCATCATGGATACGGAAAGAATGGTCGCGAGCGGATTCGCCTTATTCTGACCGGCAATATCCGGCGCAGAACCATGGATCGGCTCATACATGCCCTTGTTGTTCGCATCCAGCGAAGCGGATGGCAGCATGCCAATCGAACCGGTTAGCATGGCGGCCTCATCCGACAAGATGTCACCGAAGATATTCCCGGTCACAACCACGTCAAATTGTTTTGGCGCACGCACCAGTTGCATGGCTGCGTTATCCACGTACATGTGGGACAACTCGATCGCTGGATAATCCTTGGCAACGCGGGTCACGACCTCACGCCACAGCTCGCCCGCTTCCAGCACATTCGCCTTCTCAACCGAGCACACGCGCTTGCCACGCTGCATCGCCACATCCATCGCGACACGGGCAATACGCTCAATCTCATGCTCGGCATAACGCATGGTGTTGAAACCCTCGCGCTCACCGTTTTCCAGGGTATGGATGCCGCGCGGCTGACCAAAATAAATATCGCCAGTCAGTTCACGCACAATCATCAGATCCAAACCCGACACCACTTCCGGCTTCAGCGTTGAAGCCTCGGCCAACTGTGGATACAAGATCGCCGGACGCAGATTGGCAAATAAATTCAATTCGGCACGCAAGCCCAACAGGCCTTTCTCCGGACGCTTGTCACGCGGCAAGGCTTCCCATTGCACGCCACCCACGGCACCCAACAAGATTGCGTCGGCATCCTTGGCCAATTTAAGCGTTTCTTGTGGCAGTGGATCACCATGCAGGTCATAGGCGGTACCGCCCACTGTTGCATGCTCCATCTCCAGTGCAAAGCCAAACTCTTCACGCACAACATCCAGCACCTTGACCGCTTCGGCCACGATTTCTTGGCCGATGCCATCGCCCGG
>JGI11705J14877_10001005_pt1 | contig 16633 bp, 32 predicted proteins | sample Etolaghawater15m_FD_14877 | JGI IMG/M metagenome (IMG submission 14877)
CTTCTAACTCTTTTCGATATGAGTTATATTCAATAACAGACTTCTTATAAGTTGGTTCAATCTTGTAACGTTTCATGATATTTCCTCTACGATAATACTGTCAATATATACCTTTGTTTCAACGTATTCCCAGCCATTATCTTCTAACGACTCACGCAAGTCAAAGTATTCGTCCTCATTATACTCTAATAAGGTGTCTGTGTCAACTTCACCTTTTAGAACTTCAATCTTTTCAAACTCTTCATCTCCTGTGTCCAAGATGGACCAATCATCAAAGTCTGGTGACTCAAAGTCCTCTCCAAACTTAAAGTCATCAGATACTTTGACCTCAACTGTACCCCACTTAACATTATATTCAAGTGAGATACGCACATCATCTTTTTCTAGGATAGCTGTTTCCCAAAATCGCCAACGGTTTCCAGCTGATACATTATATGTTTTCATGGGTGTAGCGTAGTGATTTTCTTATCAAGATATTCTGTTTTTGATTGTAGACTATTCAAACCTTCAGCAATATTTTCAATCGTAGTATCATGATTTTCATCAATAGTATTTGACCGTGCTGCATGGGAAGCATGCATAGCTCCCAAACGAATATAGTCGTTAATTAACTTATCCACGCTACCGTCAATATCAGTTACGTGGTTTTCTAAGTCTCGAATCCATTTATCTTGAAGTTCAACTTGTGTGGTCAGATCTTCGATATTGTCAATATTCTTATTGATCTCTTGACCCATACCAAACAATACAAGTAGTGCAAATATTTCCATTTTGTTTCCTTAATTTTGGCGACCCCTGAAGGATTTGAACCCTCGACCTAGTGCTTAGAAGGCACTTGCTCTATCCAGCTGAGCTAAGGAGTCATTAACTTATATAGATGGACTTCTAAACACACATATCGCCTGTGTGTCAGGTGGGAACCATCCATTCTCACCACCACGCTCTATAGACAAGATTTCTCTTGCTTTAAAACACTTAAACATATCATCATATGAACTCATTTGCTTCGTCGTTAGTTCACCATTGATAAACACTAGATACACTAGAGTCCACATAACTTTCTCCTAACGAATAAACTCAACCACGTAACGCTTATCGTTTAGATAAAAGCGGATCGTTGAATGGCTGTAACGTTCTTCACGTTGATCAACATAAACCACAACATCTTCGCAACGATCTTGATTTTGATAACCAACAACTCGACGTTCTGTTTTAGTTTGACCGCCTTTGTCTGCGCCGATCAGTCCACCAATCACTGCACCCGCAGCTGCGCCATCATCTTTACCTGTAACACCTTTACCAAGGATACCACCGATAATCATACCTGCTAGTGCACCTTCTGCTGCGTTACCTTTTCGCTGCACATCTTCATAGATTGGCACTTGCACACGACTGCATCGTGTTTCTGTGGTTGGGATTTGAGTTACGACTGTGGTGGTGTGATCATAAACTTTAATACGATCAACGGTGTCAGCAACAACTGCCGTTGCAGTTGCCGTTGCAACCATCACCGATAATGCAATAGTCTTTAACATCTGGTTGTTCCTCTTCGCACCCATTCCAATATTCATATGGGTCTTTGTTTTCATTATTAAAAGTTGCCCATTCAAGGGCAACATCATACGCATAATCAACGTTCATTAATACTCACCGTATTTAGTGATCTCAGATGTTTCGAGAAAGTTCATAAAACGTTTGTGTTGTTTATTTGATTCCCAAATCGCACCCATCATGAATACACAATAGCCTAAGCACACTGTTGAGAATAAGATAAAGATTTCACTTGCAATCATAGTTTCACTCCAATAGAGGTTAGCATTTTGTTACCCAAGTTTGGATCAATGTCACTATTCTTTTCTGCCATTTCTTGGATAACCATTTCTTGTAATGTCATCACCATGTTAAACTTCTTAGCAGACAACGTATCCATAAACTCTAGAAACTTTTCTCTAGTGTCTAGTTCCCACATAATATCAAGCATAGTGCATTGCTCTTTAGTTAAACCTGTTAGATGAACTCTCATTAAATACCCTTCCTTTTGATAGTATTTATGTCAATCGAATAGCAACGAAACCTATCTGATTAGTCTCAGGTAAAGTCGTGCGACTTGTGCGCCACTTTTGACCTTGTTGCTTTAGACGTTCAGGAACCGCAGGACGATAGTCTTCACGATTAGTATCTGACCGAGGCACAAAGAACCCTTCACCAACCTCTGTTGTGTACCACGGATATTTAGAACGATGTGGTTCACAACCAATGTTTAGTTCTTCAATTTGACGTGCATTTAGTTTCACGATAGCCATAATATATACTCCTAAGTCAAAGCTTCGTAGATTTCTTTCCAAGTGCTAACAACATCAGCACCACCTGCATAATCAGCATTGTGACCATGCTTGATTAGGTATCCATCCAAACCTAGTTGGATACCAAGATCAACGTTTTCAGGTTTATCTTCAACCCAAACGCAACCACTATCTTTGTAGGGAGCCAACGCTTCATCTTTGTCAGCCCCAGTGTCAAGATAAACATACCGTTCAAACACGGTATCACCGAACAACTCCCGAAGGTTCTTGGTCCGTAAGTGTTGAGCATATTGGTCATCGCTCAAGCTAGTGATAGCGTGGAAAACAAAACCGTGTTCTTCGTGAAGCTTCTTGACATACTTGATTGCATCCCGAAGAGGGGCAAGCTTCCGTATCCAAGCACTCTCGTTGAACATCCGAACAAGCCGCTTGCTCTCTGCTTTTTCAAGACCGTACTTAATGTGCATCTTGTATTCATCTTGAACAACAACTTCATAACCGTGACGTGCCATCCAGGCATCGAAAGCGTATTCCCAATCAAGGAGAACACCGTCACAGTCAGTCAGAATAGTTTTGTTTTGTTTTACGTGAATCATTTATCTTCTTTCTTATTACAGAATCACTATAGCGTATTCTAGAGTGATTGTCAAGCCGCTTCTAACATTTCTTCTGCATAGCAAACATAAGGACGATCCCACTTGCCAACATTGATGTCAATATAAAAGTCGTGATCAAAGTAGTCAATCATTGCGTCACTGTTGTTGTAATAACCAGTTGAATAGATCGCTTCGACTAGTTCTTTGTAGAAGTCTGCGATAACTGTTTCACCGATTTCACGCATATGATCTTCTGCCCAAGTGTGGTGAACTTGAAGGTAAGTGCCAACAGTGCGAGAATCTTGTCCACGACGATCTGCGAGATCATCATTGAACCGTTGTGCAGCACCTAAAAAGTCTAGTGGACCTTTGAAGATGTTTACAACAAGAGTTGAGTGATGATTAACACCAACAGTAATGTCACGACCACCGAAGCCGTATTTCTTGGCAACTGCTTTGATAGCAACTGCGATTTGCTTTTTACGTTCTTGAGACATGTAAGCCATTTGGCACCTCTTTTCTTATTACAGAATCACTATAGCATTTATTTGATTTGAAGTCAAGACCCTTTAACAAAAAACTTGAACATCATCTTCGCCAGTGCCACGTTTGAACATACCGATCTTTACGTTCTCTTGACCAAACTCAGCTACGGCAGCGTCATATGTCATAGATGTTGACTTCCAACGCTTCTCAGCAACAACACCGTTACCAATGTAGATGCCTGTGTTCCAATCGGGTTTTACTTGGGGTATTTTCATAACATTTCTCCTTCTTACAGAATCACTTTACAATAAAAAAGAGGGTTTGTCAACCCTCTCAGTGAACATAATCTGCAACTAACTCGTAAACCAGATCAAGATTTTCGTTGATCATATCTAACTGTTCTTCTGTGGCAGGTTCACCGTCCACCTCACAGTCTTCAACATAAGCATCGCAAAATTTTGGATAATCATTCCAATCCAAACCACCGATTTCAACATTAGTAATATTCATACGTCTACTCCTTCTACTATATCTGCTGCTTTGTCGAACCACTCATTATAGGTCTCACCATCCAAATAGATTGACCATTTCATATACATTTCAGAGTCAACAAAGTTCCAGTTAATCGTACCATCTTTGTTAGTATTGTCTTGGTCTGTTGCGAACCAAATAAGATCATTATAAAACTTGTGAAACATAGCCAACTCCTTTATGCATTGGGAACCTGTAGTTCAGCGTAAGTTACTTTCGACTCTTTACGGATTACGTGGAAAAACTTTTTCGCTGACTCATAAGTTTTGAAGCTTTTCTCTAAACCGTACTTTCCGTATATTTTGTAGTAAACTGAATACATAACTTATCTCCTCATTACAGAATCACTATAACATTTGTTTAACTTGAAGTCAAGAGCATTTTTCCATTTTTATCAAAGAAGATTCTTCAGCTTCAATCATTTCAAGTTCTTCTTCTGTGATAGCATATTGAAAATGATCTACTACCCATTGAACTCGCTCTTGAATAATCTCAGACACATATTCATCTGCATCATATACATTGTCGAAATATTTAACTTCAGGATTAGGCTCCCAGTTAGTGCCGAGTGCGGAAGTAACTTTATACATACCAACTCCTTTTAAAGATATCCTGGACCCATCCAAGAAATGTTGTATCCACCATCCAAAATGTTGCCACGTGCTTTGTTACGTGTAGGACTTGCCCATGACGCAGCCTTTAGGATATCACCTTTACGAAACTTTTTATCGTTGTCTGTGTTGACGATAAAACCCCAAACACCACCACCTTGAATGATCTTGATATACTTCTTACCGATAACATATGTCAGACCATCATTGAAACGCTGAATCATAGACTTACGAGTGTTATCGTCAGCAGTCCAACGTTTTAGTTGGGCATAGTCTGTTTTGATGTCGTTTAGTAGATTATCAACTTGTAGTAACATAACGAATCTCCTCTCATTACAGAATCAATGTAACACCTTTTTGTTTTAAAGTCAAACAAAAAGTGGACGCATTTCTGAAAAAACTTTGTTATATGCATTCACCTCAGCTTCATAGCAATCGTAAAAATCACTATCACTTTCAAAGCGAGGAGAACCACTTGCGTGTTCTTCCCATACCCGATCCATTGCTTGCATACCTTCTAACAAGTCACCACGTCCGTAGGTGGTCATAACTTGCACAGCATCTTGCATGGTAGTTTCAAACTGATTAAAAGCTGGAATGCGAAACATAGTGATCTCCTTCTGATTACAGAATCACATTACAATAAAAAAAGAGGGCTGTCAACCCTCTTTCTCATCTTCAACCCAAAATCTTACAGTAACAATATTATCTTCACGCTTTGCTATATGGTATTCACATTCTTTTTTCTTGACCAACTTACGTAAAGCTTTTTGCAGTTGTTCCTCAGTCATTTTTTCACTGCCTCAACCATTATCAAAGCGTATCCAAGAGTCTTGATGTCGATCTCTTGAACTCCCTTCCAATCCTTTTCCATTATCCGTCTTGCGCATTCTACTACTGTCATTACAATATATCCATCCATCTAGGTTTTCCAAATCAATAGCATCATATGGATCATCCATAGGCTTGTCTTGCATCGAATAGTTCCTTCAGTGTTTTCTCTTTAGCGTGGGCTTCTATCTCCCAAGGACGCTCATCATAGGGCATATCCCAATCATAAACACCCTTGTCAAACTTAACTTCATGTACCCACTTGTACACCATACGCTTACTGACATACTGCCACACGTGAACCATCTCGTGCAATATAGTTTCAACCATTTGTTCTAGGGGAAGAGATACATCGATGCGGATCGTAAACTCACGATCACCTTCATCCATACAGTCGCCATACACTCCTTGTTTTTCTGCCAACTTACGTATCGGTCTAATATTTATGTAAACTGGCTTTTTGATACGAGGCATTAAAGCTTCAGCGGCACAAAACACAGCAGCGTCTATCGCTTGCTTACGTTTTTTAGAACATTTTGATTCGTACTCAATAACTATCATACTTAGATGATAATCGGATCTGGGCCTTTTGTCAAGAGTTTTTTCCTACAAATACTTCTACGTTATTAGGTAGTTTGATCTTAGAGTCGTTATGCTTATGATGTAATATGAACTGCGTATCTTTGAACTCATTAAAGATGCCTGTCCAAATGGGTCTCCAGCGATCATTCAAGCGAACATTATTTGTGGCACCTCTATCAGAGTTCAACACAAAGTCGGTGTAGCTTCTTAAGTTCATGTCAAATATGGAGTCAAATCCATACATGTGAAGTTCTGTCGCTTTTAGTCTATTGGCTGTATAGTGTACTGCCATATGACCACAGTTAAAGTTTGTGTACATGTTACCTACTGTCTCGTTAGGAAACAGCTTTGTGTATGGCGGGATTTCGGTATAGAACTCTTTGATCTTATGACCAAATCTCATCTTAAAGTTTCCACGGTTTTGATCATACCATAGCTTTGGTCTAAATCCCAAAACCCAATCACCATCAATCTGCACTGATCCCTCTGTCAATGCAGCAGACATTTTAAAGTCTACAATGCAAGACGCATATAGATTTTGAATAGGGAAAGGTGCCTGATTACACGCAATCTTAAATCCCTTTGCAGGTTTGTATAGATTTGCATTGTCACCGTTACCAATAACATGTGCTACTCTTGTCATGTTCGCCAATAATCCTTAATCCATTCCTGAGGCTCATAGGTTGCCATAGGAGTCTTAATAGTTTCTGTGAATGCTTGTTCAATACTTGGTCTCCCATGAAAGACAACGATGGACGTTTCCTCTTTCAACTTGTTGGGATACACATCATACTTATAAGACTTCAATGTATTAGGATATTTATGCTGTAACAATGTTCGATGATATGGGTTTGTGATAGACGATAGATACTCACCGTCACCACGATAGGTATCGACAACACGATCATAACTCATCACGAATGTATTCCAAATATGTGAGTTAGGTTCGAAGTCCCATGCCATCACGCCTGTCTGTAGTTTGTTTTTAAGATGAGGTTGATGTTTATTGACAGCCCCTACATCTTCGATACCCATGAACCATGATCGATCTTCTAGTAGCCAATCAATGTTGCCTGTGATGATTGTATCGAGGTCTAGGTACACAACTCGATCAGATATCTTATTGGCACCATCAAATAGTTGTAGCTTGTTCCACCAACCCTCATAGCCTGGTTTCAAAATACGAGTTTCTACATTAGGGATCTTACGATCTGAATAGCAGACAAACTTATGCGGAACTGTGGTGTTACGTTCTACTGCTGCTTTTAAGTTATACACATAATCTAAAGAGAACTTATTGCCCCAAAAGACACAAGTTACTGTCACCGTCATTTTAAGATTTCCTCTATTACATAGTTTTCATTATACATGTGTTTTGCTTGACATCCAGTTGGATTTTGGATAGTGCTAAATGTTTCTCTTACCTCTACAGGCCATGGATAATATTCTTCAAGAAACGGAAACCTTTCGATGTTAAGAAATACATCGGTAGGGCCTGCGCTAAATCTAGCAGTTTCAATGATTACCTTCGCTGCATTTGGTTTCATCCTATATGCATGAGCACCTGGGAAGTATCTCTTCGACACCAAACGATTTCTGCCAAGGTTTGGTGGGACATTAAAGTTTCCGTATGAAGGTTTTCCAAGTGAGATACACCCATTATAATCTATATTTGGAATAGAGTCAAGTATTACTGCATCATGTTCAAAGACTGTAATCTCTTCACCTGTATCTGCACAAAACTCCCATAAAGAATGATGTGACAAGAATGCAGCGATCATATTATCTTCACGTGAATACTTGTTGTTTCGAAAACCTTGAACAGGGATTTTCTTTTCTTTGAGTGCGTCATACACATTGGTGTTTCGTGGCGTAGTAGCTTCATAGAACTCTATTTCCATACCAACACGTGCACCAGACATGACGCACTTCTCAGCAGATTTTTCAGACTTATTATTGTCACGAATAGTAATAACGAAGTTTCTCATAACTAACCTTGTGTTGTTGATTTAACCCCTTGGAGTTTTGTATAGAATGGATATGCTTGTTTTAGATATGGGAATAGTTGCTTACACATAATAGCATCGTTCGGCCACATTCCAACTTCATTCACCTTATTCAATAACTCTTTGGCTGCTTTGGGTGTGATCACATACGCAGAGTTACCCGCAATACCTTGTGGCACAGATTGATCGTTATCCACCCACGGAGCTTCAACTAGTCTATGATTATCATTTTTTGATAATGGTTTTGCGTCCAATACTTTTTGGAAATATACCTGAGATTTTCTTGTAGCACCTCTTGGATCATTTAGACCAACAATACCGACATCACCCCATTGACTTTCACCAGTAACAGGGTCTTTCGCTGAAAGCTTTCTTGTTAGAACTGCATCGTGCTCGAATATAACAATAGGCGTATTCATTCTCACACAGGCCATCCAAAGAAACATGTGAGACAACATGCAACAAATAACTTTATTGATATCGTTAGCGTTATATCCACTTAACGTCAACCCAGTCTTTATATCAATTCTTTTTTCACCTGGGATTGTTGGATATGACCAATCATTTTTTGTTTTAGCAAAATGATTTAAGGTTCTTAGCATATTTCTTGGTGTAATCGCTGGAAATATTACAGTATCCAAATCAGATTGTGTTTGTTCAATCGAAGTGAGTAACTTACGTGCTGCTACCGTAGAAGTGTGATCTTGAATATCACTAATGATATAAGCAGGCATGCGTAGACTTGATTTTCTAACATTTGAAGTAACTGGTGACGCATTACCCAAAGCTTCAACTGCGTTTAACATATCTTTTAAACTCATTTCAACTACTTTCTTTTGAGTTTATTGTCGTGCGGAAACTCTGTCATCAAATCTTCTGGTTTACCCAAAAACTTTAGAAGTTCTTTTGGACTGTCACCACCAACAATATCTATCTTTATATAATCGTTAGGTCTGTTTTCAAAGTATTTATACACATCGTAACCGTGCTTATCCCACGCCTTGGATGCTTGATCTCTATCAGGAAATGGTGTTCCATAAAGTTTGGTTTTATTATCAACAGCCCATGATCCCATATTCCAAGATCGTTTGCGTTCAAGATACGGTACGATAGAGTCTAACCATTCTTCTTTATTACGAGTTGTATGGATAAACTTAGAGTTTGGAAATCTTAGATCAAGTTCTTTGTAGTTATTGGTGACAGTGATGTCTGTGCCACCGTCATTATTGAATGCCCATAGGTCTTGTTCATATGGGTAGTGAATAACGTTATATCCGAGTTCACGTAAAAAGTTGTTAAGTGATGTTGTACCTGTACGAGACAAGCCAATACCAAATATCTTAGATTTCATAGTTCCATTCTTCTCTAGGTAAGTTTACCACTCTTAGGAGTTGTTCTTCGTTCATATTGTCTGCACCAGGAAACTGACAATGTACAAACTTAGTTTCAGATGTACGATGATCCACAATGTATCTTTTCTCATGATGAATGTCTCTCGTACCATGGACATAACTATTCCAGTTATTATCCATCTCTTGCACATCGAATCCTTTAGCGTACATCATAGCATGAAGATAGGGTTGATCGCAAGTATAAAATGAATCTAGTCCTGCATTTCTTACAAGTCTGATATAGTTGTCAAACTTGTCGAAATCTTTCTGTGCTTTCAGCCTTCCTTGTTTTGAATATAAAACCATACCCGTATTAAAGACACGCACAAGACCCTCATCTGTTCTTGGCACTTCTACACCATAGTGTTTCTTCACCATGTTCGCCCAACGATTATCTTGCTCAGACGTGATACGACCTTTGGTGATGGTTCTCTGCTTTGGTTGAAATGGTTCATCACAGATACCAATCTCGCCATGAAAATAATCAAATACATTTTCTTCAAGTCCATCAACTGCGAATACGTCTGTGTCAACAAAAAGGATTTTGTCGTAGTCATCCCATGCAGATTCAAAGAGTGGCTTGAATGCACCATAGTGCGCAGAGTAACCACCGTTTTCTATTTTCCATCTTGTGCGTAACCAGTTTGGATTTTGTTCGAACTTATAGTCTGCACTGATACGGTCTGCGTACTCTCTCATATTACGAACACCTGCATAGCAAGATGGTCTTGGCGTTCCGTCCCAATATTGATAAATCGCTGTCTTCATGTATTGCGACCATAATAGTTTCTATGCCATTGGATAAAATGCTTTACGCCTTCTGCGATTGGTGTCTTGGCTTCGTATCCGAGTGCTTGCAGTTTTGTGGTGTCTGACCATGTTTCTAGTGCATCTGCTGGATGACGTGGCTTATAGATTTTTTCAGCGGTCTTACCCAAGTTCTTTTCGATATGATCGATGAAGTCCATTAACTGTACTTGTTTACCATTACCGATACAATATGTTTCACGCTCTGACATATTTCGTGATACGATTTCAATACCTTGAACGATATCCTCAACATATGTAAAGTCACGGATCATGTTACCATCATTGTAAACATCGATAGGTTTATCATGTAGAATATTTTCAGTGAAAGTATACAATGCCATATCAGGTCTGCCCCATGGACCATAGACAGTAAAGAACCTCAGACACACTGCATTCTTGATCTTAGAAATGTTGAACTGATTTTCATTTGTTTGTTTGGTGTAACCATATGGACTTAGTTGTGGTCCTAGTTTCTCATCAGGTGACCATGGCAGAGGATTACCGTGCATGGTGCAAGATGTAGACGCATAGATCACATTGTCAATGCCATTATCTTCACAGACTTTGATTAAGTTCTGCGTCCCACCAATGTTATTTTGAATATAGTCATTTGGAATATCCATAGACACACGAACACCTGGATGCGCTGCCAAGTGAATAACAAGATCGGGGTTTTCCGATTTAACAAAAAAATCTAATGTAGCAATGTTGTTTAGGTCTGTAGGAGACACCGCAATCTTGTAATCATCCCAAAGTTTTTTTGCTCTATCATGCTTGATATCTTTCTCGTATACAACAGCATTGTAGTTGTCGAGTCCACATACTTCATGCCCTAGTTCCTTAAACTTAATAGCGGTATGGAAGCCAATAAACCCTGCCATACCTGTGATCATCACCTTCATATTAATCCTCTTTCTACTAAGGCTTTATAGTTTGCTAGTTTACTTTGCTTTGGTCCATTAGGTTTGATTTTAGTTCGAATATGAATAATATATGCATCCTCTACACCTTCATCAAAACTCGAATAGTTCCACTGTTGTCTATCTAGATATGTATTCTCATCTTCTTCTAGCTTTTCCATTGTGGCTAGATGGTGCATAATACCTTCGTCAACATTATGTTGATTAAAGTTTAGCATGTTAAGATGTACGATATGCTTACGCAATCTCTTTCGCATATCTCTTTCTAGACGATAGATAGAACCACCCCAATATGGATATTGTGGATTACACAAATGAGGTAGACGACGACCAATACCTTCTCTTAGGATAGGTTGTACTTTATAGTGTCTGCCAATACCACGAGTGTCTGTAAAGATATTTTTTGTCATGCCCTTACGTGTGAACATGTCCATATCAATCATGACTACTGTGTCATAGTCATCAAACTCTTCGTCTAGCATATAGACTTTCTGACACTCAGGTCTAAGATTAGGATTGAATAGATTACCTCTAATCAACCGATACTCTGCACCACAAAACTCTGCATAGGCTTGGATATTTTCCATAGAGAGTTTTTCGAGTTCTCTTAGTTCGCCTGTCCAATGCTGTAGAATAATATTCTTCATAATGGTTTCATAGCCTCTACTACCGCTGAATGAAATGCACGAACATCACCAGGCGTATCAATGTTATTGAAAGCTGGTTGAATGCTTTGTTGGTATTTCATTTCTTTGACATTATAATAACCTATTTCTTTCATCGTGTCAATAAGTTCTTTTTTAGACCAAATGTGTTTGTGCTCACCATTCTGCCACATAATACCTTCTGCACACTGATCTTGAATACGCATCCACTCAGTTCCCTTAGGAGCAAACTTATGTTTGACCACATAGAACTGATAGTAGTGTTGAACCCATGGATGATTATCAAGATCATCTTCTTGACGTAACCATTCCACAAACTCCATAGGCGGCCATATTGTTCGAATGACACCACCAGGTTTCATCACACGTAACATCTCTTTAAGAAAGTTGATGCCCTCATCCTTTGTCAGATGTTCAATAAAGTGTTCGTTATACACTCCATTATAGGTTTCGTCAAGAATACCCTTCATGGGTAGGTCACGCATGTCATACACCATAACACCAGGCATTGGTACGTCACGCACTGCATCCCAGTTCAATCCACGTTGCTTTGACCCTGCAATCTCAAGAAATCTCATCTCATATCCTTAATGTTTACTAGCTTGGCTAGTTCTTCAATATTCTCACCTTCCATGGGTAGAACTGTCTTATGAAAGAAATGAATGAAGTGTGCTTCCTTTAGCTTCTCATTAGGAACTGCATTATATAGACCATTCCACTTCCAGTCCAAATGCTTCAATCGCATCTTTTCTTCACGCACCCACGTGTTGAGTAGTGTTTGATCTGTTGACCATTTCCATGGACCAAGACCATCAATGAATGGTTTAAACCGTGGTCTGCGTAAGAACTGTGCAGGTGTCTCGCCATTTAAGTATTTACCCATAGACTTATTCATGAGCATCATACCCATATTAAAGAACTCAGCGCCATACTTGTTCCACTTCCAATCAACGTTCTTGATTGTGCCATATTGCATACGAGAATAGTTTGTGATTTTTTGTAGATACTTTTGACCTAATGGCATTTCTCTTTCGATGACACCTGCGAAGTCATAGTTGTCATCGATCTGATCAAAGATATTTGGAGCATCTTCACGAATGTAGATATCCCCATCAATCAATGCAATCTTGTCATATGATCGAAAATATGCAAACGCATTTTCCTTTTCGTAGATAGGCAAGAACCCACCATACTTCATATAAGATTCATTGGACCGATTTGTATTGAATGGATCAGGTCTGATCATAAGAATAGGTTGTCGTTGACAGATGTAGTCTGCACCTATTCTATCTGCATATGCTTTTACTGATGCTGTGCAAAAGTCATATAGATTTTTACGCTTGCCTGTGTAGACTTGGTATATCAAAGTTTTCATAATCTGGACCTATAAATTTTCTATTGATGTTTTTGTGATCTATTGTATTTAGACCGTCAAAATTAATCTGTTCAACATAATAGTAATCGTTCATTTTCACTTGGCGATTCCAGTTCATCACAACAGACAAATGACCATCGCTATTTTGTGTTATTGGTTTGGATACTGCTTGTGCTACAAGCCTCTCTGCAATAGGTGGTGTAATGTAGTATGCAACACCAGGAGTAATAAACTTACCTTTTCTACCATAGTCTCTATTCATGAATGCTAGAAACTTATATCCCTCATCTTTCATGTCAGGCAAAGGTTTCAATAACTTAGCGTCATGTTCAACAACAATGAGTGGACCTTTGACGATACACTCACACCACAACTCAAAGTGACTATACCAAACGGCTTTTTCTGTAGAAGTAAACTCTCTCTTTTTGCCTGTAGTTTTTGTTTTGAAATCAAGTTTATTTTTATAAACCAAGTCTTTTGGTGTAACAGCTTCAAACTGTGTTACATTATAACCTTTCCATGTGGGCATCACTTCTCTGACATACATCTTAGATATAGGATGTGATGTCATTGATATCATTCTAATGTTATATGTCAAGAGTTTAATATATCTACCAGTTTAACAGATGATTTTTCTAAATAATCTTTTACAGAGTCTTGGATTTTACCACGTTCTTCAAAATCTGCGCTTCGACTATAAATCCTACGCAACATAGCATTTGCTCTTCTTGCGTTAAGTAAATATAAACCAGGAGAAATGATAACAACCGCCGCTGGAATACGATCATACTCTGGGATTTTAACGATGTCTCTGCTAAGAGCAGGACCAGGAAACGATACTAGCACTGGATCGAGTTCTGAAAAGGCTCTAATTCTCATTAGGATTCCGATAAAAGTATACCATTGACGTATTTCTAAAACTGATAATACACTAGAATCTACATTCACAAACGGAACTTCTTCTCTTCGTATTTCTTCTAAAGTTAAATACTTTCGTGGAAAAATATTAGTATAGCCAAAACTTTCAAAGTTGTTAATCGTAACATCACGTGCTTCCATATCATCAAAATTTTCCCAGTCATACATGACAAAGATGCTTGTGAGTTTGCTTAAGTGTTTTATGTCAGCGGTCATCTGTAATCGTCCAAGTTGAATTTTGTACCATACATTTTATAGTTTTCACGCCCATGGTTAGTATACACTAAAACCTCAGGGTCATCAACTAAAAAGTCACAGTCTTTACAGAAATCAGGGTAGTCTCCCATTTCATGCTGCTTTCTTAGTTTATTATATTTATCACCGTACCATATTTCGTTTAAAGTATTTATACTACCATGACCTAAAACTGCCTCATCATCTCTACCTAAAACTTGACAGCAAGGATGTACAGCACCTGTGTTACCATCCAAGCCCCCACTGCGTATGACAATATCAGGAGAAAAAGGGCGTCCACAGGTTTTTTTCTTACCAGCTCTATCATATAACGGATCATATACACCACTCCAATTATGCATCTTCCATATTTCAGTTTTTACATTCGCACTCGCAACAATCTTACGATATTGTTTAACTTCATAATCAATATTATCGTTATCCAAGATCAAGTGATAGGTTGCAACCACACAATCCGATTTGCTGCGAACAACATAACGTTTCATCTCGTGTAGATTAGAGATAACTCTATAGAAGTTCTCACTATTCATCCATTCTTTATAAGTGTCATAATCATATCCAATGATAGAGAATCTAAAGAAATCAAGTCCTGCATCCACACATTCTTGCATGAAGTTACCGTTCATACGATAACCATTCGAGAATATTACAGCTTGTGCACCATACTTTTTGACAACAGAAATGTACTCAGGCAAATCTAAAGAGATCGTTGCCTCGCCTGATCCATCAAGATTTACGACATTCAAACCTGCCTCTGCACATTCTGCAACATATCTCTCAAACTCTGCAAGAGGCATCTTACGCATCCAATCTTTACCACGTGCGCCTGTAGTTCCATCAGGGTGTGTTTGTGGACACATCTGACATGTGTAGTTACATCCACCTTGTATTTCGATTACTGCTCTATCAATATGCATTTAAAATCCATTCACAAATCTAAAGAAAACTTTCTTGTAGTTCTCTACTTTTTCTGTTGCTGCCTCGATTGTATATTCTATTTTTTTGAGGTCTCTATCTATATAGAATCCATTCTCTGTTACTATAGCGGCAGGGGTATGCCATGTTGATATAGACGATGTGCCTATGACTATGTGTGGCTTGAATAAGTTCTTACTTACATAATGCCACATACCCTCGTATGATATACAACACTCACAAGTTCTAATATGATATAGAGCTTCACTTATTTGAGTTCTGTAGTCTATCTCTACAACATAATATCCAAAGTCTCTGAGCCTGTCTAAAAGTCTGTCCCATTCCCAGTCAAGTAATAGCATTTTGTCATTTGATATTTGCTGTGCCATATTGAATGTTGGTCTCCAAATGACAAGCTTACCGTATTGAGGTGTTGTATCTATTGTAGGGTCCAGTGCCCAGTATCGATATAACTCTGAGTTCTTTCTTCGAGTGATACCTTGATAGAACTGTTTATATAACGCATAGTCATCACTATTAAAAACATATTCAACATCTACTATATCTTTCCACATGTAACGATTGCGAATATATTCAACTCTTTTAAAGACGCTTTCAGGATCTTCATAGTGATGCACATAATCTTTGTCGTGAAAGAAGTGCAGTTGAAACTTTGTAGGTTTCTGATTTGCGAATGCTCTCATATATGCAATGTTGAGACCGTACATACTGTCACCGATCCCAACTGTTGTTTTCCATCTTATAGTATCTAAACCGTGATTGTCACGCCAGTTCTTTATCCAATGTTCCCATAGGTTGCTCATGATAAGTGACAATCTCTTTTGCTAGTTCCATAGCTTTATCAAAGTTTTTACGGAACCTGTTATTCTTGTGACCGTTTTCAACAAAATGCTTTAGATTATCTATAGTTCCATCATAGCTGGGTAAGTCAAATGTTTTGCGGTAGCTTACCAAATATTCCCATTGATAACGTTTGTTTAGTGCCTCTTCAAGTGTCATAGTTACCTTCCATTTTAAATAACCCCATGATACCAGGGGAACTCATTTCACATTTCTTTACACTACTGTATTTGTTGTTAATATAAAACCAATATTTTGGTTCGTACTTTACGTCCCAAAGACTATGGTGTAGCTTAGTCGCTTTTCTGACATCAGGCTTTTCGATGTTATCTGCAAGAATGTATCTTGGCTTGATTTTCATACATGATCTAAAATCACGATATGGCGCAGGTCCATCATGCGCACCGTCAACAAAGATAAGATCGATATCTGTGTGACGATCTTCGTTTTCCCAAATAGCTTCTCTATAGAACGTATGTTGAGGATAGTATTTTACAATCTGTCTGTGATTGCTTTCAGATACCTCACTAGGGTCATAACTCACCAAAGACTCTAAGTTCTTGAACACGTTCATCAT
>JGI11705J14877_10001007_pt1 | contig 16598 bp, 14 predicted proteins | sample Etolaghawater15m_FD_14877 | JGI IMG/M metagenome (IMG submission 14877)
GCCAACAGGCGTGGCGTTGAAATTGCGTGGGTTGGGTTGAAGTGGTACGAAAAAATACTGACCAGCGAGGATGTATGGCTTAATTTGCAGGCCACGGCGCACTTCCTGTTCTGGACCATTTTGCTCCAAGCCCTCCTGGGCCTCACATTGGCCCTCCTGCTGAATAAAAAATTCAGAGGGCATGAGCTTCTGACCACGGTCGTTGTTCTGCCCATGATGCTTTCGCCGGCGGTGGTGGGCGTTTTCTGGAAATACATCTACCAGCCTCAGGCGGGCCTGTTCAACTATATCGTCAATGCCATCCATAATTTCGGCGAATTTACCATGATCGGTAATGTCTCCCTGGCCCCCTGGAGCATCATTATTGTGGATACATGGATGTGGACACCCTTTGTCATGCTCATGTGTTTGGCCGGTCTTAAATCTATTCCCGATTATCTTTACGAAGCCGCGGAAATCGATCGCGCCAGTAAATGGCAGCAGTTTGTGCATATCACCCTTCCTTCAGTGTTGCCCTTTTTGATGCTGGCGGTGCTCCTCCGGGGCATTGAGAATTTCAAGATGTTTGATCTTGTTAATGAACTGACGGGCGGTGGTCCCGGATCCGTTACGGAGTTGGCTTCTATACACCTTAAGAGGGCTGCTTTTGAGAAATGGAGAACCGGCTATAGCTCCGCTTTTGCCGTCATTCTTTTCGTGGCGGTACTGGGAGCGGGAAACATTTACGTAAAGTTCTTGAACAAAATGAAAGAGAAATAACCCATCATGTCAGCGCCCAAGGATACAACCCGATCCCCGTTGGAACCCTCCGCAAACAGCCGGAGGATTGCCGCCTTTTTGATTATTCTTTATGCAGCCATATCCTTCATTCCCATGGTGTTGATCGTATCGACCGCATTTAAAAGCGTTACCGATGCTATATCGTATCCGCCGAAAATCATTTCCGAACCGTCCCTTGAAGGGTTCGTCAATCTGTTCACTCAAAGAACCCGGCAATCGGCCGAGTATCTGAAAACATTGCCGCCTCCCGAAACGTGGTATGAAGAAATTGTCCGGAAAAGACACATGGTCATTGCCGGACCCTCGCGTTTCTTTCATCGGTTTGTCAATTCCATTATTATCGGTTTCGGCGCCACCTTTTTTTCGGTTTTCTTCGGCACCATTGCGGCGTATGCTTTTTCAAGATTCAGAATACCCTTAAAGGATGATCTCTTGTTCTTTGTCCTCTCCACACGCATGTTTCCTCCCATTGCGGCAGCGGTTCCCATCTTTCTGATGTATCGGAAACTGGGCTTAAGTGATTCACACCTGGGGATGATTATGCTGTATACGGTTGTCAATTTAAGCCTGTCGGTGTGGTTATTAAAGGGTTTTATTGATGAAATCCCCCGGGAATATGAAGATGCGGCCATGGTGGACGGGTACTCACGCATGAGTGCTTTCTTTAAGATCATTTTGCCCCAGGCGGCAACCGGCATTGCCGCCACGGCCATTTTCTGTTTGATTTTTGCCTGGAATGAGTATGCTTTTGCCATTCTGCTGACATTCAGAGAGGCACAGACACTACCCCCTTTCATACCGACCATCATTGGCGAGGGAGGTTTGGACTGGCCGGCCATTTCGGCGGCTACCATGGTGTTTCTGCTCCCTGTGGTTGTTTTTACCATTTTATTAAGAAAACATTTGTTAAGGGGTATCACATTTGGAGCCGTTAAACGATGAAAACTAGAAAAGACCGAAAATTCAATATATTGGGCCGAAACTCATTGGAAAACATTGCATCGTCGGTTATCGGTTTAGGGCTTTTCATGTTTATGCAGCCGTTTTCCTTGTCCTTATACTCCCACTCTTTCAAATTCATTTTGATTGGCACCCTTGGATTTATCGTTGTAAGTCACTTTCCGGAATAGATCAGGTAACCATGGCTGAGATCGTAATAGAGGATTTAAAGAAACAGTTTGGCGATTTTATCGCCGTGACCAACTCCAATCTCACCATCAGGGATGGGGACTTCTTTGTTTTGCTGGGGCCTTCCGGATGCGGGAAAACAACCACCCTGCGAATGATCGCAGGTCTTGAGTTTCCGAGCCATGGAAAGATATTCCTGGATGCGGAAGACATCACCTTTTTGCGGGCATCACAAAGAAATATCGCATTTGTATTCCAGATGTTTGCTTTGTATCCGCACATGAATGTGGAAAAAAACATCGGGTTTCCTTTAAAAACCCAAGGGAAGAGCAGATCCGAAATCAGGAATAGAGTTCAGGAAGTCGCGAAATTGCTCCATCTTGACAGTGTATTGAAAGCAAAAATCTCAGCACTCTCCGGAGGGGATAAACAGAGAGTTGCCTTGGGAAGGGCCATTATCCGCAGACCGAAAGCGTTCCTCATGGATGAACCGCTGGGAAGCCTGGACGCTGAATTCAGGGAACTGATGTCCTATGAACTCAAGAAAATGCATAATGATATTAATGCCACAACCGTTTATGTGACCCATGATCAGAACGAGGCCATGGCCATGGGGGATCGAATCGGTATCATGGATAAGGGGGTGATGCTCCAGGCGGACGATCCGTTAACCATTTACAATAAGCCCCGGGCAAAATTCGTGGGGAGTTTCATTGGAAGCCCCGCCATGAATTTCATTCATGTGAATGATGTTGTGAAAAAAGGAAGCACATCCGTGAAGATAAACGGTTCAAACCTCACCATTCCCGAATGTCATGAAGACACCCATACTGATTTCAATTATTTGGGCATAAGACCTGAAAACATCAGAGTTACCGACGAAGGGGATATCAAGGGCGCCGTCTATGGTGTTGAATATCTTGGCGCCAACAAAATCATAACCGTGGACACGGAGTTCGGAAGAATTAAGGCCAGGACCCCAAGCGTCATCAGTGCAAAAATCGGCGATAATGTGGGCTTGGAGTTCGATCCCAACAGCATTATCATTTTTAACGGCGATGACGAAACAGCCATCAAAAGCCAATTCATGAATTGAAACAAATATATGTCTGAAGTCAAATTAGAAAACATATCCAAAACATTCGAGGATACAAAGGCCGTTAGCAACCTTTCCTTTACGGTTAAACACGGTGAATTTGTTGTTTTATTGGGCCCCACCGGTGCGGGCAAAACCACCACCCTGCGATTGATCGCAGGGTTGGAAAAACCGGACGGGGGGAAGATCTTTATCGGAAATGAAGATGTCACCCAATTCCAGCCGGCCCAAAGGGATGTTGCCTTTGTTTTTCAGCAATACTCCCTTTACCCAAATTATACGGTCTACAATAACCTGGCATTTCCCCTTAGATCACCATTAAGGTCTTATAATAAAGACCAAATTGACAAAATCGTTCGGGATATTGCCAAGACCCTGCACATTGAAGACAAATTATCAAATAAAGCAACGCATCTTTCCGGCGGTGAAATGCAGCGGGTCGCCATCGGAAGGGCTCTGGTCAGAAAACCGAATATTTTTTTAATGGACGAGCCTCTTTCCTCCCTTGATGCCAAACTGAGGGAAGAACTCAGGCTGGAATTAAAAAACATTCAGGTTCAACTCGGCGCAACGTTGCTCTTTGTAACCCATGATCATGTTGAAGCCACCACTATGGCCGATCGGATCGGCATCATCAAAGAAGGTGAGCTCATTCAAATCGACCCACCGGAAAAGATTTATGATGATCCCAATTCCGTTTATGTTGCCACCAAATTGGGTTCACCCAAGATAAACGTGATCCCTTCCCGGCTGCTCAATCTGGAACTTCCCGCCAAGGTGGAATTTGTTGCTTTTCGTCCTGAAAACGTCGTCCTGAACCATAAGGGGAACCTGGATGTACGGGTCGAAACCATCCAAGACTTAGGAGTTGAAGAGATCGTTACCATGAACTTCAGGGATGAAATTATTAGGGCAGTCGTCAAACCAGGCTCCTTTTCGACTTCAGACAAAAGCATGAAAATTACCGTTAGAAAAGAGGATATGCTGTTTTTTGATAACAAATCTCAAAGGGTGTATTTATGAACAGTGAAATGATCATAGAACTCATACGTGAAGTGCAAACGGCCTATGAAGCCAATGCTTCTGAAATTGAAAAGTTGGATCAGGCTATCGGGGATGGCGATCATGTTATTAATATGAAAAGGGGCATGAAAACGATTCTTGAAAAAGAAGAGGAACTGAGTTCTTTAAAACCTGGGGACGCTCTCAATAAGATCGCAATGACATTGCTCTCCTCCATTGGCGGTGCGGCAGGTCCTTTGTTTGCTAGTATGTTCATGGGCATGGCCAAAGTCGCTGGTACCGACGATATCCATGACGACAAAATGGTTGCCAAAATGTTCTCTTCCGGTGTCGAATTAGTGAAACAAAGGGGAAAAGCGGAAGTGGGCGATAAAACCATGATGGATGTTCTGATACCGGTCTCGAACCTGTTCAGCGAACTGGTTGAAAAGCGTGATCTGCCGAAAAATGAGCTGTTGCAGCGGTTGATGGATGAGGCTGAACGTGGAATGTTGTCCACAAAAGATATTGCAGCAACCAAAGGGAGAGCCTCTTATTTAGGAGAGAGGGCAAAAGGGCATATCGATCCGGGTGCAAAATCCTGTCAGCTGATTATTTTTGCGATTTGCGATTACTTGATGAACCAGGAGTGAGAAAGATGAAAAAATTTATCAATCATGTGGATGATGTTCTTAACGAAAGCCTTAACGGGTTTAGTCTAGCTCATAGCGATATTCTAAAAGTAAACCTGAATCCCAATTTCATTATGAGGGCCGAAAAATCGAAAGCGGGCAAAGTCTCTTTGATATCGGGTGGCGGATCCGGCCATGAGCCCCTTCACGGCGGTTTCGTGGGGTTTGGAATGCTGGATGCGGCTTGTCCCGGTCAGGTTTTTACTTCCCCTACTCCCGACCAGATGATTGCCGCGTCCGAGGCGGTTGATAACGGCGGCGGCATTCTGTTTATCGTCAAGAATTATTCCGGCGACCTCATGAATTTTGAAATGGCCTCCGAAATACTAGGCATCGAAAATATGACCGTGCTGGTAAATGATGATGTGGCCGTGGAAGACTCCACCTACACAACGGGAAGACGGGGTGTTGCCGGAACACTGATCGTCGAAAAAGTTATTGGGAGCGCCGCGGAAGCGGGCGCGTCCCTTGCCCAATGCAAGGAATTGGGAGATCACACCAACAAAATGATCGCTTCCATGGGGATTGCCTTTACCAGTTGCACCGTGCCCGCAGCCGGCAAGCCCACATTTGAAATCGGTCATGATGAAATGGAAATCGGCGTTGGCATTCATGGAGAACCCGGCAGAAGAAGGGAGAAAGCCAAACGTGCGGACGAAATTGCCCGTGATCTGGTTGATACCATTATTGAAGATCTCAAACCGGATCATAATGCCGAAGTTTTATTACACATCAACGGTTTCGGCGGAACCCCTTTAATGGAGCTCTATTTGCTGTTTAACAGCGCTGCAAACGAGCTGGAAAAGAATAAAGTGAAAATCGGCCGGTCCCTTGTGGGAAATTATACCACCTCTCTGGAAATGGCAGGTGCCTCCATAACCATATGCAAGCTGGATGAAAAAATCGTTAAACACTGGGACAGCCCGGTACACACGGCTGCACTGAGATGGGGGATGTAACACGGGAAAAGAGAATTTAATACTTGTCGAACCTTTAACTCAGACCTCAACAATCTGAAAAAGGTCGGATCGCGCCTGATCTCCGACGCGATCCGATGTCTCAAAACCCTTCCTAAGATCACATCTGGTTATAGATAATATCGCTGAATCTCATCACGCTGCGCTTCATAAGCACGCCTGAGATCCTGTACTTTAGGATCTTTCGACACCATTGGCGGTGCAATATCCCAGAAACTATTTTTAGTGCCAACCGACATTTCATAAGGATCTACTTCGATGACCACGACGGAAGGACCTTCCTCGCTTTTGGCCCGGTTAAGCGACAGGCTTAGTTCTTCACCGTTTGAAGCCTTGTGAACTTTGGCACCAAGACTTTCCGCATGTTTTGCAAAATCGATGGGTAGAAAATCACCCTTCTTTTCCCCTTCTCCCTGCCGTTCCCGGAACTCCACGTCAAAATCCGTTCCGGTGGTCATCACCTGTAACGCCCGGATTATCTGGTACCCGTGATTGACGAACAAACAGACGGTCATATTGATTCCTTCCCGGGCAGCCACAATCAAATCGCTGGGATTCATAAGGTAAGTACCATCTCCAATGCATACAAAGACATTTTCTTCACCCGCCATGGAAAGACCGATGCCGGACGGAATTTCGTAGGTCATGCAGGAGTAGCCGAAATCCAGATGGCATTTCTTGTCGCCCCTTGTATCCCAGAGTTTGTGCACATCTCCCGGCAAGCTGCCCGCCACAGCCACAACATAGGAGTTTTCGGGGATCGTATCGTTTATGATTTTGAGGGCTTGGGACTGGGTCATGGGTTCCCCGTCCTTGACAATCAGGGTCGGTGAAGCCAGATCATGCCAGTCTTTTTTCACCTTTCCGGTCATCTCAACCCACTGCTCATTCGGCTTGATCCCAATCTCTTTAGCGGCTGCGGCCAGTTTCGAAATGCCTTCCCTTGCATCCGCCAGAATCGGTTCTGCGGCAAATTTAAACGCGTCCTTACCCAGAATATTGATGGAAGCAAATCGAACATCCGGGTTTTGGAAAGCCGTCTGAGCACAGGTTGAAACGTCCAGCATACGCGTTCCGATGGCAATCACCAGATCCGTGTGTTCTGCCAGGTGGTTGGCCGCGAAATTACCGGCCACCCCCAAACCGCCGGCCGCCATGGGCAGTGCATCACCCATTGTACTCCGCCCCGCAATGGTCTCCACCACCGGGATGCCGAACTTCTCAGCGAAATCGCGCAGTGCGGCCTCCGCTTCGGAATAATAGACCCCGCCCCCGCTAATGATCAGCGGTTTTTTTGCGTCTTTGAGCAACTGCACAACCCTGGCCACTTGTGAGTCCGCAGGGGGCCGCCGGTCCACGTGCCAAACACGTTTTTCAAAGAGTTTTACAGGAAAATCTCCGGCTTCACTCTGGACCCCCTGGCACAGTGAGAGGGTTACCGCACCGGCTTCATCAGGGCTTGTGAGGACGCGCGCCGCTTCCATTAGCGAGGCCGTAAGCTGCTCCGGGCGTACGATTTTATCAAAGAAAACGCTGACCGGCCGCAACCCGTCTGCAATGCTGAAGTCATATTCGACCCCGTGTTCAAGTTGCTGCATAACGATACCCTGGCGCCTTGTACCGTAATGGTCCGAAGGAAGAAGCAATACGGGAACCTTGGTGATGGTGGCGCCCGCTGCACCGGTGTACATGTTGGCGGTCCCGGGTCCGATGGAGGCCGTACATGCCATGGTCGAAAGACGCCTTTTGGCCCGGGCAAAGCCAACCGCCATATGCACCATGCTCTGCTCGTGAAAAGGCTGGTGAAATTCTATCTCACCACCGCATTCCAAAAAGCCCTGCCCCAAACCCGATAAATTGCCGTGACCGTATATGCCGCAGGCTTTGGGAATCAACCGCTGTTCTACCCCATCACGTTCGCTCCATTGATTTTGCAGGAACAAAGCCACTGCCTGTCCAACGGTAAGCCGGATTGTTTTTTCCATCGGTCCCCCCTTTCAATTTTCCATATACTTTGGAACTGTTTATTTGAGATTACCCAAACTGGCGTAATTAACTGATGCCGCTCAGTTTTTTTGTTGCATATAAAACCACAGCATTTTATATTTGGCAACTCAATAATCTTTTTGATTGCAGATTTTTCAAATGCAAGGGAGGTAAAAATGAAAATTGGTTTTAACATGTTTCTGTGGACGGGACACGTCACCGAAGAACACCAACCGATTATGGCCGCCCTGAAAAAACAAGGGTACGACGGCGTTCAAATACCCGTCCTGGAAGGGGACGTATCCCATTTCGAAAAACTTAAGAAAATGCTGGGCGAGCTGGAACTGGACTGCACAGCCCTTTCCATTATCCCGGAAGTCGAGATGAACCCCATCTCCGAAGATCCCCAATGCCGCCAAAAGGGTTTGGACTATATGAAATGGGCACTGGACTGTACAGCTGCGCTGGACGCGGGTCAATTGTGCGGTCCACTCCACCAGACCCTTGGGCATTTCAGTGGGTCCGGTCCCACGGATGCGGAAATCAGTCGGGGCATCGAATTTCATCGCCAGGTGGGAGACTACGCCCAGGCTGCGGGGGTCACTGTTTGCCTGGAAGCGATCAATCGCTTTGAATGCTATTTTGCCAACACCATGGCTGACCTCTGTTCCTATCTGGGGCGTGTTGACCATCAGGCTATCAGCGGCATGTACGACACATTCCATGCCAATCTTGAAGAAAAACATGTTACCGACTGCATCGGCCCGGCGGCCCAATGGATTAATCATGTTCATATCTCCGAAAATGACAGAGGCACTCCCGGAAAAGGCCATATTGACTGGACTGCGGTCTTTCGTGAATTGAAATCGGCCGGATACGATGGGTGGTTTACCATTGAAGCGTTTAGCCGGGCTTTGCCGCAACTGGCTGCTGCGACCCGGATCTGGAGAGATTTATCCCCGACTCTGGATGAAGTCTGGAGAGAAGGCTTCACCTTGATCCGCAATGGGTGGGATGCCGCATAAGGCCTTAAAAGAGGAAAACCCCTGTCTTCAAATGAGCAAAAAGGGGTTTTCCCATAGATTCAAGAAATTCGTCTTGTCTATTCTGTAGCAAAAGCATCGTCAAAGCCACGACTGGAAGGCGGAAAATCGATCCCTTTCACAAAATCAACCGACTCCTGGGCCCCGGCTTCACGATCCATGGCTGCATCTTCCCATTCCACCGACAAGGGACCGTCATACCCTATTTGATTTAGGGCCCGAATAATCTCTTCAAAATCAACCTCTCCCCTGCCGAGGGACCGAAAATCCCACCCGCGGCCCGGCTGGCCAAAGTCTAAATAACTGCCGAGAATACCGGAGGCGCCGTCAAGGGTTACCTGCGCGTCCTTCATGTGGACATGATAAATCCGATCCGGAAAGGTTCGAATAAATTTTACGGGATCAATCCCCTGCCACAAAAGATGACTTGGATCAAAATTGAAACCGAACGCCTCCCTCCGACCGATGGCCTCAAGGGCACGCTCAGCCGTAATGATGTCAAAGGCAATCTCGGTGGGATGGACTTCCAGGGCAAACTTGACGCCGTTTTCGTCAAAAACATCAAGGATCGGATTCCACATGTCGCAGAAATATTTAAACCCGTCTTCAATCTGCCCTTCGCTAACGGGTGGAAAGGAATAGAGAAGGTGCCATATGGAAGATCCTGTGAACCCGTTCACAACTTTCAAGCCCATATTCCCGGCCGCGACTGCAGTCTGTTTCATGGTTTCCACCGCCCAGGCCCTTTTCTTCTCAGCATCGCCGGTACACTCGTTCGGGGCGAAAGCATCGGAACGGGCGTCGTTATTGAGATCACAGACCAACTGTCCGGCAAGGTGATGGGAAACAGCATAGACATCCAGATTGTTTCCTTCAAGAATCGCTTTTTGATTTTCACAGTAGGCAGGGTCTACAGCGCCCTTTGCAGGATCAAAATGATCACCCCAACAAGCCAATTCAAGTCCGTCATAACCCCAGCTTTTTGCTTTTTCAGCCAGTTCCGCCAGTGGAAGGTCCGCCCACTGACCGGTGAACAAGGTTACGGGTCTCGCCATTATGATACCTCCTTTTTGATTAATTATAAAATTATTGATAGCTTTTCATCGCATACCACTTCTGATCACTTTTACTGCTTTCAACTGCTGATTCGATAAACGCCATTCCTCTGGCCCCATCCACAACAGTGGGAAAATCCAACTCCAGCGCTGAGGGTTCATTGCCGAGCGTTCTTGCCCGAATGGCATCGGTCGCATTGACATAGATGTTGGCAAAGGCCTCAATAAAAGCCTCCGGGTGACCGGGCGGGAGGCGTGTCGCTCTTTGGGCAGCCTCACACAGATAACCGTTCCCACGCCTGTAAAGCTGAGCAGGGCCATCGTTGGTTCTGAACCAGAGATCATTAGGGTCTTCCTGATGCCATTCCAGTGCTCCTTTGTTACCATATACACGAATCCTCAGGTTGTTTTCGTCACCGGCCGAGAACTGGGAGGCATAGAGAATCCCGCAGACGTCTTTCTCAAGGTGCAGCAATATGTTTCCGTCATTATCGAGAGGACGGTTCAAGATGCTTTTTAAATCCGCACACATCTCATTGATCTCAAGACCCGTGATATAGTGGGCCAGGTTCTCACAGTGGGACCCTATGTCCCCCATGCAATTGCTAACACCCGACCGCGCGGGGTCCGTTCTCCACGATGCCTGCTTTTGATCCTCTTCTTCAAGGGGTGTCAGCAACCACCCTTGGGGGTATTCCACAACAAATTTGAGGATATCACCGATATCACCGTTTTGGACCATATGACGCGCCTGCTTGACCATTGGATACCCGGTGTAGTTATGGGTTAAAGCAAAGACAATTCCAGATTGATTAACCACTTGAACCAGCTCTTTTGCCTGGGCCAGTGAATAGGTCATGGGTTTATCGCAAACAACATGGATCCCTGCCTCGGCAAAAGCCTTCGCCACGGGAAAGTGCATATGATTGGGGGTAACGATGGAAACGAAATCGATTTTTTCCCCTTCGGGCAATTTGGACTCCTGTTCCAGCATCTCCTCCCAGGCGCCGTATGATCTTTCCTCTGGAAGCAGTAGCTCACGGGCAGACGCCTTTGCTTTCTCAGGATTGGAAGAAAGGGCCCCTGCAACAAATTCAATTCGCCCGTCCATCAATGCGGCACTTCGATGCACACTGCCGATAAACGCATCATTTCCGCCGCCGACCATACCCATTCTCAGTTTTCGATTGAATCCCATAGCTTCTCCTTTAGTTGCATATAGTGTTGATAAATATCGGCATATTGGACAGCTTCAGGCTTCCCGGGCATGGCCCGTGAGTCTTCATCCAATGAAACAAAATCATCCGTGAGTTCTTTTAGGGAAGCACCCCCTTCTTTTTCCGTGAGATAGCACCACATGGCCTGAAGCGCGGCTCCCATTGCGCCCGCCTCTTCGGATTTCGGACGGATCACGGGGAGATCGAAAATATCAGCCGCCATCTGTCGCCAGAGTCGGCTTTTGGCACCGCCGCCCACAAGACGGATTTCATCCGGTTCGATTCCCTGCGCCTTGAGAACGTCAAGGCCGTAGCGCAACCCCAGGGTTGCCCCCTCCATGGAAGCACGACAGAGGTTCCCAGGGGTATAGTTTGTGCTTGACAGGCCCAGAAACGAGGCCGTAGCGTTCGGTAGTGGGGGCGTTCTCTCCCCATTGAAATAGGGAAGCAGAATAATGCCATCGGATCCGATAGGTGCTGAGGAGGCTTTTTCATTCAGTTCATTGAGACCAAGGCCGAGCACGGTTCTTGTGAGTTCTGTGGCAACCGTGACGTTCATGGTACATGCCAGCGGCAGCCAGCCGCCGCTGCTGGAACAAAAAGCGGCCAGTTCCCCATTGGGGTCAACTATCGGATGGTTTGTGAAGGCGTAAATAGTGCCGGAGGTTCCGAGACTCATGGTAATAATGCCGGGGCTGACGTTTCCCGTTCCGATTGCCGCCATCATGTTGTCCCCTCCGCCTGAAGAGACAAGAACATCGGGTGATAGCTGAAACCGTTCGGCAATGGGGGATCTGATGGTCCCCACCGGCGCATCGGACTGTATCAGCTCCGGCAGACAGCTTTCCAATTTCCCGGAATCATCGATGGCGTTAAGGATCGCCTTCGACCATGATCTTGTTCTCACATCAAAGTAGGCCGTGCCTGAAGCATCTCCAAATTCTGATTTTTTTTCTCCGGTAAGCCAGTAGTTGATGTAATCATGGGGAAGCAGGATTGTTTCCAGGCGATCATAATTTTCCGGTTCGATCTGTTTCATCCAGAGTATTTTTGAAGCGGTAAAGCCCGCGGCCACCGAATTGCCCATAAGCGCGACGACTTTTTCCCAGCCCCCGACTTTTAGGGTAATCTCTTCACATTGTGGCACGGTCTCTGTATCACACCACAGTTTTGCCGGGCGAATCACTTCTCCCCGGCCGTCAAGGGGGACAAAACCGTGCTGTTGGCCGGAGACACCCATGGCGCGAATGTGCTCCCTGGCGACACCTTCGCCCTGTAAAACTTCATGAAGCACATGGGTGCAGGCATCTATCCACCAGCTTGGTTCCTGTTCCCGTCGACCGTCATTGTTTTCAATAATGCGGTGGGCGACGGATGCATCGGCCATGATTTTTCCCCGGCCGGGACTGAAAACAACGGCCTTTGTTCCCTGGGTGCCGCTGTCAATTCCTAAGAAAAGTTGTTCTGCCCGCATGTCAAACCCCTACGATATGCTCAGAAATAAGACATAAAAATAGACTCAAGCATCTCCTGACGACCGCTTCTGGAAATGGGCTCTCCATTTTCCAGTATCCATTTCTCAAGGGAGTCAAAAGTTACCACTCCCGACATGATCTGTTTTCCCATGCCTTCCGAGTAACTTGCGTAACGCTCTTTCACGAAATTACCCAGGACACCATCCTCCATGATTTCATGGGCAGCCAGCAGCCCCTTTGCAAAAGCATCCATGCTGCCGATATGGGCATAAAATAAATCGATGGGATCAAAGGACCCTCTTCGCGGTTTTGCGTCAAAGTTGAGACCACCCTTCCCAAGGCCACCCTGGGCCAGCACAACCAACATGGCCCTGGCGCACATGGCCGGATCAGTGGAAAATTGGTCCGTATCCCACCCCAAAAGAGTGTCACCTGCATTGGCGTCGATACTTCCCAGTTTGCCGTTCATTGAGGCCAAGGTCAAATCGTGTTCAAATGAGTGGCCGGCCAGGGTCGCATGATTTGCTTCGATGTTCAATTTGAAATGATCCCACAGGTCATAGGCACCGAGGAAACCTAAAACAGCAGCGGCATCGAAATCGTACTGATGCTTGGTAGGCTCCTTCGGTTTCGGCTCGATGAGAAACTGCCCATCAAACCCGATCTGTCGGGCATAATCCACCGCCATATGGAAAAACCGGGCCATTTGCTCCTGCTCCCGTTTCATGTCCGTATTGAGAAGGGTCTCATACCCTTCCCTGCCCCCCCAAAAAACGTAATTTTCGCCTCCAAGTTCCCGGGTGGCGGCCATGGCGTGTTTCACTTGCGCTGCCGCATAGGCAAACACGTGAGCATCCGGGTTGGTTGCCGCACCGTGGGCGTAGCGGGGGTGACTGAAAAGATTTGCGGTTCCCCAAAGGAGTTTAATTCCCGTATCATCTTGTAGTTGTTTGGCCATTTTCACCATGGTTTCAAGGTTCCTGCAGGATTCGGAAAATGTTTTGCCCTCGGGAGACAAATCCCGATCATGAAAACAGTAATAGGAAACTCCCAGTTTTTGACAAAACTCGAAAGCGGCCCGCAAGGTATTTTCGGCTTGGGCCATTGGCGTTTTTCCCAGATTCCAAGACCTGTCAAAAGTTGCAGCTCCGAAAGGATCAGCACCCGTGCCCTTAAAGGTATGCCAATAGGCCACGGAGAACCTGAAATGATCTTGCATGGGTTTTTGTCCGACCAGTCGATTCGGGTCATAATATTTGAAAGCCAATGGGTTTTTTGAATCCGGGCCTTCATAGGGAATTCCATCTTGAATTTCAGGAAAGAACTCTTTCATCTTTGACTCCATGCTGTAGTTGAATAGACGATAAGGACTTGCTTTTCCGAAAGGAAACCGTAGCGAAATTCCCCATATGGGTCAAGGGAAAAGCTAAAGTCTGTAAAGAATGTGGGGTCGAAGGAAGATGTCGCTATTTTACCGCCACCAATACTTTAAACCATTCAAAATCCGGAACGGCTTTGATCATAATGTGATTAAAATTGGCCTTTTGACATATGGCTTTCCATTGTTCAAAACTTATACAATATTCCCCATCGTTCAGAATATGCTTTTTGCCATTATCATACATCCTGCTAAAAGCATTTACACCACCGTCCTGAAGCGCAAGAGAAAACTCCATCTTCAAATAATCCAGGATCCTCATTAAACGTTCTGGATCCCTCACATCACCGGTCGTATCCATATCAATTTCGCCAATTATAAATCTGCCACCGGGTTTGAGCATTCCAAAAATCTTTTCGATCATTGTATATTTGTCTTTAAGATGATGTAATGAGAAGGTACTGGTAATAATATCAAATGTTCCTTCATCAAATTCTATATCCTCCAAATCTTCATGCTGACATAAAACTTTTTCATTCAGATCAAAACCCTTAACTTTCTTTTCAATTATATCAAGCATTTCCTGGGAGTTATCAATTGCGGTAATATGGCAATCACTTTTTTTCAAAAATTTCAAGGCCAATAGACCTGTACCACATCCGATATCAAGTATTGCACTATTTGATTTAACATGTGATTGTTCTACGACAAGATCTAGTAAATCGTGGTGCCTTTTTAATTTACCGATCGTTTGATCATATTCATTCGCCCAATCTCCAAACCAGTTATCTTTTTCTTGATCGTATATCATGAATATTACCCCTCCGCGGCCCTTGCATCGTATTTGACTTCCGGCTTAGAACTTCTCCAACCATTTGAAAAATGGCATTTCAGAAAACAATCCTTAATTCCAGACCAATTGGCTACGGATGTGCCAATAGCTATCGGCCGGTTCCACCAAAGCATCCAGCATCTCCGCCAACGAATCGTTCCATTTTATCCTCAATGCTTGCAGGTTGGATTTCAGATGATCGGCACATGCGGCACCGCTCAAAGCCACGTCAACGAAAGGCTGGTTAATAACCGCTGACAGGGCCATGCCGTCCACCGTGCTGTTTTGGGTTTCTGCGTGTGCTTGCAGTAAGGCCATCTTCCGTTGAAATTTTGAAGAATCGTTTCGTGAGGTCAAACGACCGTTGGCCAAGCATTCCTTAACAATAACGCCCATTCCAGCATCGTGAGCTTCTTTCAAAGCGCTGGTAACGGACTGTTCCAGCAGATTCCAGGTTGCCTGCACGGTCGAAAAAAGCAGAACACCGTCAAATTCAATTTCCAATGCCTTCCGGATCGTGTCTGACTGCCGCATACCACTTACCGAGAAACCAATACTCAGTCCGTTGTTACGCAATCGAGCCAGTTCCAGCAATACCGCCTCGTTGGTCAAAACACCACTTTCAAGCGTAGCTGAATGAATCTGGTACAAATCGAGATGGCCCCCGAGCAAGGCTCTGCTTTCCATAACCTGACGTTTTAACACCGGCAAAGAATGCTCTTTGATTTCATGTTCCTGTCCTTTTGGTAGATTGACCTGCCAATTGGCAGTGTAGGTATAGCCCCATTTGGAGCCAATGGTAATTTCCCTTTCGGTAATGCCCCGTTTCGAAAGCCAGGAATGCAGGAAGTCCTCCGCATTTCCGTATGATCGGGCCGCATCAAAATAGCGAATACCGGCATCCCATGCCAAATCCAATACGCCATGCGCATGTGTTTCCATCGCCGTGACATTATGATTGTAATTCAAGTCATGCCCGTGTCCTAGATTGATATAACCGGGCCGACCTAATGCGGCCAGACCTAAGCCTAACGGTGTAACTGATAAATGACTGTTGCCCAAATGTCTACGGTTCATAATTTTTTTGTCCTATGAAAATATAGCGCTTGGATTCAGCGACGGCGATCAGTCGACGCGCTACAATGATTTGTTGGACCAATCCACTATGCTACCGAAAAGAATCACAAATCAGCGTATGCTTGCTTAATTGCACAATTTCGGGCACTTGTAAAAAAGAAGTATCTGATGAACAAAACTGAAACAAACTGATTTAATAAGCTTTATGAATTTTACCTGCCTTTACTCATTTTTCGGGGAAAAGTCAGATAACTATTGATGTTTACTCTAATGGCTTACGTTGAATCAGTGAACATTTTGATTGAGACTTCGGTCAATTGAACCTGGAAAAACTTGGGAAATATTTTTCCGAGGTGGTTATTCCACAGTGCGCCGTTTCAACTGAGCGTATCAATGGGTCACCACGCACAAGGGGTCCAAGAAGCTACAAAAGCGGTTGCGACTCAATGCACCCTCGGGTGAAACTTCGTGTGCGTTATTTTTGCATAGCCTTTGTGCCAATTTAATCAGTTTTTCAGGAACTTGTAAACCGCAAATTTGATATATCCCAACGTCAGAGCAGATAGCCCGCCTTGAAAGAATAACCTCCTCTCTAATTATCCAGAATCGCGCCAGTAAATCAAAATGATTTTCAACGAAAAGAAAATCAGAACGAAGCACACCGGCATAAGATAAATGGGGAACGTAAAGGGAATTCTTGGGTCAGCCAAACTGGGACTAACTTGACAAAAACAAAGAGTATTTGTGGGTCAAAATCCTTGTGATATATTTGGATCGTGAAGATTGGTTGACCCTAAATTGATTGTCCGAAAGTACTTTTCAAATATATTGGGTTTCCAATAAAAAACCCAATATATTGG
>JGI11705J14877_10001008_pt1 | contig 16558 bp, 27 predicted proteins | sample Etolaghawater15m_FD_14877 | JGI IMG/M metagenome (IMG submission 14877)
ATTTAAATGGGATGCTACTCTTGCCCGTTCTAACCATAATGGCGGCACGATATTCAGTCCTACAGTAGTATATACTGGCGCGACGATTGCGGACATATTAAATGGTGTTGGTGAGACAGACCCAGCAGCTTTAGGTGTTTGGGTTCGAATAGACCCTAGAGTATCGATACTACACTTTGGTGCTACGGCAGATGGTTCTACCGATGATACAGCACCATTACAAGCACTCGACGCTTTTGGTGGGGGCGTTATAGAAGGCGGTACCATTCGAGTACAAAGCTCAATAACTCTAACAGGTGATTATAGTTTTATGTCGGGAGGGATTATAGCTCCTGATAGTGCGTATAGAATTACTTGGGGCGGGGCGATTGTAGCAGGGGATTACAAAATATTTGACGGTGATTTCCTCGTTTCTAAAGTGCATAAAGTTGATGAAGTGAGGATAACTTGGTTTGGTGCTGTTTCCGCTGACGTAGACACTGATTCGGGGGATACCGCCCTAGCAAACTCGAACGCCAGAGCAATTCGCGAAGCAATATCCATGTGCTCGTTAGGTGTGCCGATAGGAATTTATCTTACTCCCACGCTTAAGATCCCAACTGGCGTATTTATTGTCGATGACGATGACAATGACGGTGTTATCATAGACTGCCCATCTTACGCCACTATTAAGGGGGAAGGTTATTCGTCCGTTATTCGAGTTGTTGATGGAGCCAAGGAATTCGCTATTATTTCGGTGACCGAAGACGGTGCTAATAACTTTATCATTGACGACCTAATGTTGGACGGCGAATACTCTCAGCAGTCGGCAATACAACACGGCATTAGTGTGAACCCCGCGTCTATACCATGCATATACAGTCGTATTGGTACAGGAATATATATAAAAGAGATGAATGGTTATGGAATTTTTGTTACTGGATCCGGCATGGATAATTGCACAATTGAGGCTGGGTTGGTTCGCGACTGTGTAAGAAATAATCTTTATGTTACGGCTTGTTATGGCTTAATTGTTCAGAATGGAATCTATAGGACAGCAAAAAGTGGTTATTCTGGAATTCTTTTTGATGGTGCTGGGTGTGTAGGAGGTCTTATAAGAGGTAATATAATAGATGAAAATAACGTGCATGGGCTTCACGTATCCAATGTATCAGGTAGATTTGATATAGAGAATAACCGTTGTAATGCTAATTTTGGGGGGGCTGGTATTTATGTAGATAGAGTTGATAACTCCCAACTAACTGATAATATTTGCGAGCAAAATAACTTGGATGGGATATTTGCGGATTTATGTAGTGGATTGCAGCTGGTCAACAATCAAACGCGGTCTAACCTAAGGTATGGTCTATTCGTCGGGGGAACTTCGAACAGTCTGATCAGCGACAACGTCGTATGGGGGAATGGGTTAAGCGCTGATGATACTTACGCAGGTATCTGGTTAGGCTCAAATTCTGATGATAACATGGTTTCCAATAATGTAGTTAGGCATGGTGGAGGCGCCACCCAACAGAAATATGGGATAGAAATAAATGATTCTGCCTCACAATTCAATGTGGTAGTACATAATGACTTAAAAAATAGCGGGCGTACCGCGTCAATATTTAACAACGGAGGCGCTACAGTAACTTCACTAACTGGAAATAGGACTTAAAAAATGGATCAGATGGCGGTTAACTGGCTGCTGGGGATTTTTGCGGCAGTCATAGGCTTTATGTTAAAGGTAAACTATCAAGCGGTCAAAGAATTGCAAGCTCAGGATATAAAGCTTACAGACCGCTTGAAAGATATCGAAGTGTTGGTTGCAGGGAACTACGTCCCGCGGCCTGATTTTAACCGAGGTATAGCAGGTCTGTTTAAGAAATTAGATAGAATCGAAGAAAAGCTAGACCAGAAACAAGACAAGCCGAGGTAGTAAAATGTGGGCTAGTATACTCCTAGGGTTAAAGGAAATAGGCAGCCTTTGGCTAAAGACAAAAAGGGCTAAGGCCGTAGCTGAAATAAAATTCAGGCAGCAACTTGCTCAGGCCGAAGCCGATTGGGATATAGTAGCGCAACAACAAGCTCAATACTCTTGGAAAGACGAGCTAATCACTGTTATCTGGTTTTCCCCAATGATAGTAGCTTGGTTTGACATCGAAAGAGCTATGCAATGGGTTACTTGGGTTGGTCAACTACCTTATTTCTACCAGTTTGGGATGTTTGGTATAATGGCTGCGTCCTTCGGCCTTAGGTGGTACTTCAAACAACAAAGCTTTACTATTACTAAGGATAAGAAAGAAGTTAAAGAGGTTAAAGATGATAAAAATTGATTCTTGGAACTGCGGAGACTGTACATTAGGTAGATTAAGTTGTGGAGATTTTAAATGCTTTACGCTAGAACTACCTTGGAAGGGCAACGAGAAAAATATATCTTGTATACCGGAAGGTAGTTACCCCGCTGAAATTTATGAATCACCTAAATTCGGCAAGGTAGTTCTACTAAATAATGTGCCTAACCGGACTTTTATAGAAATACACGCGGGAAATTATACGAGTCAAATACGGGGATGTATCCTTGTAGGTGATAGTATAAAGTATTTAAACAATGACGGGATACCAGACGTTACGAACTCTAAAGCTACATTAAAATCCCTTTTAAAAGCTCTCCCTAAGTATTTCCATGTTCAAGTAAGTCGGGGCGGTGCTTAGACTTCTTCTGTTAAAGCTATAACGTGTGTTTTCCTTAATCTTGTAGATTGGGGAATTTCCCCATCACGCCGCATTTCTGAGCGTACCCACGATATCCAGAGCTTTTTTTCGGGGGGTAAATCATATATTATTTGAACTATAGGCCATATTTCAGCATTAGTTAATCCTTTATGCACTAATTTTCTTATTACATCTGTTTTACTTCTTCTTTTAAGCGTTCCGATGTACTCAGGGGGTGGTGGTAAACTACCTCCCATCTCCAACGCCTGAGCTATTTTTTTCAAATAGTCGTCTAGCCTTTCTTCCATTAATACGTAACCAGCTACGGAATAGCTGATAAAGTACTTATGTAATGGATCGGGGATACCCATCTTTTTAAGGCGCTTACGCGCCCCTTCACGAGATTTGTATAGCCTCATTTTTTCTACCCTTCTGTAAAGATTTTATAGCTTCAAAAAAAGAATCCTGTAAGCTTTTATTTCCCTTTAGAGCGGATAACATAACTTCGTCAATAGTATTTTTAGCTAGTATATGATGTATATAAACTGTAGAGTTTTTATTGCCTTGTCTTCTTACTCGTCTGTTGAATTGATCGTAATTATCATAGCTCCACGGTAAGCTAAACCAAGCAACATGATTGCCCGCCTTTTGAAGGTTTAACCCATGCCCCATAGATTGGGGGTGTCCAAATAAATAAGGCAACTCTCCCTCATTCCATAACCTTTCTAATTCTGCTGTTCTATTGCCGGATACTCCGGAGCCTATATAGGGTATATCTTTGCCAAAAACTTTTTTTAACCTCTCTAAGTCATGTTTAAAATTGTACCCAATTAGAACAGGGTTTCCTTGTAGTTCACTTATCAAATCTTTCAAAGCATTTATTTTTTCATCATGTAATGTATTATACCCACGTTCACCCACAACAAATTCTTCGTTTTCTTTGTATATAGCTCCCGCACAAACCTGTCTAAGTTTTACGGATGCTGTAGCAGAGTTTGCAGCTACAACAACTTCATCTTCTGATAATTTTGCTACTAGATCATCTTCTAATTGTTTATAGAATGTCCTTGATTTTTCGGGTAGATCTACGAAAATCTTATTGTCTATTTGGGAAGGCATGTCTAAAGCTTCTTCACCTACTCTGTAAAATAGTGGTGATACAGTTTTATATATTTCTTCCTGCGCCCCCTCCTTTATAGTCCAACCATAACCATTGAAGTTTTGGTTAAAGAATTTATTCCTATATTGGGTTATGTACTTACCTAACACAGCGCCTTGGTCTAGCATATAGCACTGCCCAAAAAGACCTTCTAGCCCAGAGGATGCAGGGGAGCCAGTTAATCCCCATCGTCGCGTAAAAGTGTTTAAGTATTTTTTAATAAGCTTAAATCTTTGAGTATTAGTTGCTTTGAATTTGGAAAGCTCATCAATTAGTAACGTGTCATAACCTAAAGATTTAAATTTTTTAATCGCTGCCGGACTCCCATCACCAAATAACCAAGGCAGACCCTCGGGATTAATGCAATGGATGTCAGAATCATCTTCTAGTATTTTATTTTTCTTTCTCCCATGTAAAACAGTGCACTTTAAACCTTCAAAGTTTGACCATTTTTTAAGTTCAGCAGGCCATACCATGTAACAAGGTCTTAACGGAGCCACCACAAGCACCTTGTTGATCATACCCTTGTCTTTAAGTATTTTTATAGCAGCTAATGACGTACTTGTCTTACCAAGGCCAGGCGCTAACAAAAGTCCGGCACAGTTATTACTTAGTAGGTGTCTTAACCCCACTTTCTGATATTCGTGCGGCTTCCATTCTTCTTTTGACCGCCAATACTGTATCGTCTGATGCATAGTGTACCTCTACGTCGTAACCTAATTTCAATAACCGTTGATGTATTATCTCTTGCTTTGGGCGAAGTTTACACCCTTCTCTTTTATACTCAACTAAAAATGGTTTTCCATTTGGCATCCAGAATATCCTATCTGGGTAGCCATCATCTCCCTTGACTTGCAGCTTACTCCCCACAATCCCGAATTCTTTGTGAACCAGCTTTACAGCTCGCCGTTCAATTAAGGATTCTACGGAGTCCATTACTTTTCCGGTGGATTTTTATTAATTTCCTTACTTTTGTTCTTAGGTCTTCGTCATCCTGCGTTAAACAATTGTGAAATGTTGCCACAGTGTTGTAACACATGGCATAGAAAAGTTTTCTAGGTGCTCTCAAATTGTTTCGTTCTAATATGGAAACGGTATATGTATAATCTGTAGACGCCTGCTCAAACCATATCACTGAGTAATCTTCTATGTAATCTAAAAACCTTTGCAAAATATCAGATTCCACGCCTCCATGAAATCCGTATATGGTTTCTTCCCTAGAAATTAAACCTTTTTTAAGGCTAAAAGGGAGTACTTTTATTTCTTGAATTCCGTCGTATCGGGGAAACTCCAACATCAAGTTGTCGTATACAACATCATCCGACTTATTTTTCATTGGGGGGCATGCCGTTGTTGGCGATACTCCCCACAGTAAACTTGCGGCCATAACATTTTTCCTGTTGTCAGTAGTTTAAGTGTGAAGCTTGAAGAATTTAAGTATTCTACGGGAAATACTAGCATGACTATGAACCTTTATCAAATTTTTTACTTTTGTTTTTATGTCTTCGTTAGGGTTGGTCAGATGATTGTTGAATGCCATTACGGTATCGTAACACATGGCGTGTCTAAGTTCTCGCGGTAATTCCAAATTGTGAAACCTTAGCAAGGAATAGATGGCTGCGTAATCAGTGGTTGTATTAACAAACCATACTCTAGTATTGCTCGGGTAAATTCTTACATAAGCCAATATTTTTCTTATTACGTCGAATTCTACCACTTCTGCGGTTCCACCAAGACCTACTATAGTTTCTACCTCAGAAATCAGCCCTTTTTTAAGGTTAAACGCAAGCACTTTAATATCCTGCATTTTATCAAATTTTCGAAACTCAACCATTATACTGTCATATTTATATGGGTAACGGTATAATGGGAAGGATGTCGTTGGTGATATGCCATGGTCTCCGTATAAGCTCATAACATTTTTCCTGTTGACAGTAGTTTAAGTGTGAAGCTTGAAATATACCAAAAAGCTACAGCGGATAAAATTAAACACGCTAGTGATAATAAAAGCTCTATGTATTTAGCCATGAGAATTCCATAAATATTATAAAATGCGCCAATAATTTTATTACTTCTAGTATAGCAAGCATACCTAAAACAATCAAAGAAGAAATAGCGGCCAAAACAATAAATATAATAATTGCAGCAAATATTGAATTAAGGAAATTAGATGTCTTATGATTCATAGCCAACCCCAGAATAGTATAAACACTTTATGTGTAAATATGGTTAATAGAAGCGCCAAGCCAGCAGAAGACAGTGCGCATAAGGTGAATGTAGCGAGGTCTATTAAAAATTTTGTGGCAGCTGTCAAGGTTAAAACTCGCATTGACCGCCCCCATTCTCTTTGTTACTTTTCCTGTAATGACACCACCTACATAAATAGCTTGGGTTTGTCGCGAACAGAGTATCATTAAACATAGGCTTAGTTCTTATTTCCCAAACTTTCTTTAAATCGGGTATGTCCGATTTTCTAAATGTTAAAATTTCTTCTTCTGTTGTTTCTGGAGTTGGGTAGATTGTTTGAGCATCTAAATAAACAAGTCTTGGTTTAACGACTTCTATATGTTCATGTATAAGTAGTGCCGCTAATGCGTATAGTTGTAGCTGTTCTTTGTAATCGTCTTGGTTATCCGGTCTGTATTTACCAGTTTTCCAATCTGTTATTACTAGTGTTTTCTCATCTTCGTGGTGCGCCAAGTCTAATTTAACCCTAAGCCAGCAGCCTGCCCAATCTCGCCAATGGGTTTCGCTCCAATCCTTTTTAAAACTCCAATTGTCTTCGACGACCATACCAGATATTATTTTCTTATATTGCTCTCTGTGTGCGTCGATTTCTTCTTTTATCCAGTTGGCTTCTTCTGGAAGTTCATCTGATTTAGATTTTATATAATTCTCACAACCATCATGGATCCTAATCCCTCTCTCCAAGTGCTCATTTTTAGGCTCTTTTATCTTGTCAATCGCCTGATATTTCAACTTTCGAGGGCATTGCTTATAAGTAGAATAGCGGCTGTATGACCAGCTTGTTATTGGCTTGACGGGAATAGTCTCCATATTAAACCTCTTTTGTTAGGTGACTTTCTATTTTATTTACCAGAGTAGATAGCTGTGTTTGGTCTGTTTTAGGAATATTGAAACCTTCTCTACAAACGTTGTCGGTGTACATGCAAACTTCTTTAACTTCTTTAAGTAGTTTTCTTAATCTAGCTTCTTCAGTAGTCATAACGTAGCCTCTATATCTTCTTTTGATATGACTATCTTACCTTTTATATCGAAATCTTTCAAGTCATCCAAGCTTTTTTCTGAATAACTTCCCTCAGATAGCATGGGTACATCAAATTCTATAGACTCCATAGTTTCTCGGAGGACTTCCATACTATCAAATATGTCTTTTTTAGGGACTGAAACTGTTATTTGGTCATGTATATTAAATATAATCTTCCAATCTTTCGACTTCTTTTCGTGGAATCTTATAATCGCTTCTTTTGTGCAGTCCGCTGCACTACCTTGCATTAAGGTATTGACCATTTTATAATCGAATTCCCTAAGCTTACCATCAATCATTTTAGGTTGTTCGCAATAATATTGCCTTCCACCCCAAGTTCTTATAGGTAAATTTGATTTAGCTCTCATCCTCATTGTGCTGTACATTTCTTTTATGCTGGGGTATAGGGATAATATTGCACCTTTAAGCTTCTTAGTATCCTCAAGAGATATACCTATTGATTCAGACATGGATTTAACGCCCATGCCGTATAGTATACCTAAATTAACCCCTTTTATCTGCTTGCGCGCGTAAAAAACTCCTCGCCTCTCAAGCTCCTCTTTTGCGGAGTCGTGGAAATCTATCCAAGGGTTCTTTTCATACTTCTCTTGCATCGCAGCACCATCGTAATGTGCTAATATTCTCGGCTCCTGCTGCGAGTAATCTCTATCTATAAATACATGACCATTAAAAGGTACTGCATAAGACCTTACTTTAGGTAATGGTGGCAAGTCTTTAATGGGGCATTCGGGCAGCCCTTCTTTCTCGTGTTTGAATAGAGGCTTGAACTCATTAGGAATGTTTTGGAAGTTGGGTGTGGAAGATAATCTACCCGTTCTAGTGCCTATACCACTAGCACCTTTTACCTGATTCCATTTTGTGTAAATAACCCCACCGGATTTTTTTGCTGTCTCCAACCAAGGAACCATAAAGGTTGATAGACATGTTTTCAAGCTGGCTCTATAACTGAGTACTGCTACCAGCTCTTTATCATTGACTGCTTTAATCAGTGCATCTTTTGTGGTGGAAAATTTACCAGTTTTTGTTCTAACTGCTTTCGATTCATCAACGAAGCCACAATAAAGTAGGCGGGCAAATAATTCTTGCCCAGAATCAAGATTCAAGCCGCTCGGGTTGCCAAGTTTACCAAGAATGTAGTCCTCTGCTTTCTCCTTGAATAAAAAATATTTCTCTGTATCTGACTTTAATCTTTCAAAGTCTACCGCTAATCCTTGCCTCTCCATTTCCAGTAAGATGGGTAAAAGCTGTCTTTCACGGTCATAGGGTTTGGACATATCATTATCAAACACCACTCTAGGATAGAGTAAATTAAAAAGTTGCTCTGTTCTTTCAACGTCACCATTGGCGTATTGACCAACTAAATCACCATCAGCGTAAGCTATGTATCGTGCGAAGTAATGTTCGTTAGACTTTGCAGGGCTTATTTTAACGCCTTCTACTGGTTGATTTAATAACAGGTAGTCCTTAATGGCATCCTGTTCTTCTGGTGGTAGATTTAAAAGCCTTTCAGCAGAAGGTTTTAATCCCAATTGGATTTGGTTTGGGTCATCTAGAAAAAGAAGGAACATCGTATCATGTATCTTGCTCCAATGGGGTATCCCTACCCCCATGTGTGTTTCGGCTACGTCTAGGTCAAAGTTTGCATTGTGGAATAATATACCATCTTCCGTCTTATAAGCTTCTTCAAGAGCTTTTTTTGCATCTTCAAACGTGCTGTTGTTGCCTTCATGATGACCCCAAGCATAATATTTAGCGGGTTCTCCCCAATACTTTATTGATACACCTACTGGTTTTGGCGGGTAATCCGGCCTCTTTTCGATTCCATATGTTTCAAAATCTATAGTTGTTGGCTTCATACCCGCCCCCGTAGGTTAGTATTTAGGTTCTGGTTTTTTAGCTGCTTTAGACACAAACTCCTGCGGCTCTACAGTAGAAATCCTATGTGGGAAATCTATTGTAGCCATAGCTTCTTCCCTACGAGACATAATTACCTGCATAAGGTTATCCGGTACAGGCGCAATAGGCTCAAATGTTATCTTAAATTGAGATTTTGGATCCGGCTCCGTAGATACACGTGTAATTACACCAAAAGGCGGACGCTTCAAGACAGAAGATATCTTCTTTACATAAGACGAATAATTCTTAGTCGACATGACAGGTAGCTTCATGAAACCTATTTCAGAATTATCAAAGTCAGAAACTTCGTCAAAAGCCTCATAATTGCCCTTAGCAGTAAAAGTACCTGCTGGTATCATAGCTAAGCGCCTAACGTTCTGGCAAGCCTTCGCTCTGCCCGTAGGAGCCGATCCAAATTGATTGTTGGGGCAAGTGGTACAGTCTGAGGACTTAGGGCTGGGGACTGTCTCGTGCGGCTCCATTTCGTCCTGTTTACGGCCAAATGAAAAGCAATCGGGTGACTGCGCTTGACCAGCAGTGTAGGTATTAGGATAGTTCACGTTCTCAAAAACCATATCGAGAATAACGCACGCCATTTGATTGCCTGTTAAAGGACTGCCATCCCATGATAGGATTCCACCTTTAGTTGAGAAGAACTTACCGGACGCTACTTCTTCACTTGCAGACTCCTGAGCATACTTAGCTAGCTCAGCTTCCCAATTTGCTATTTCAGTTGACATAATCACACCTTTTTTAAAGATATTGTTACACGTTTAAATTTTTCTACACCAGCTACCTCCGCACCGTCTTCCCACATNTCTCTNACNGCATGTGGGTTTGGTCTTGCTTTNTAAGCCAAGTCATAGCGGTCGTTAGCCTCCATGAACTCCCTAAATTTATTTTCATCAGTTACCGTGGGAACTTCTTTGACTACCACCGATACTGAAGCATTTTTACCTGANATTCCACTGGCGTCAGACTTTGGGAGTGTCTCAATAATATACTCTTGTAATATATTATACTCCTCTTTTAGTTTTTTTGCCTGAGCCTCTAACTCTAATCGCTGAGTCTTTAACTCGTGCAACCTATCTGCACAGCCACCTAATGTAGATGGGAACTTCATGACTCAAGCTCCTTTTGGTAGTTTCTATGTTCTTCTTCGGCATCTAAGAATTTTTGCCTATATAATTCTACATTAAGTGAATGCTCATTTATACGCCAAGCAGGTCTCCTAAAATTACTTTTACAGTAAATGTCGCTTAACAAGCCAAGTTCTCTATTAATGTAATCGTTTTTCATAACCAGCCCCTATTCGTAGCTTTAATATAAAGGTCTTCAACTCTAGGCATATCTCCCGAACCGCTGCAATTTTCACAACGTTGGTCTACATTAATAAATCCTTTTGAACTTCTTATATAGCCTAGCCCGTCGCAACTGGTACAATAATCGTTTATCAAGGACAATTTGTCAAGGTATTTCTTCCGCATAGTGGCGAATTTTTCCTTATCACCACCTTTGTCAGGGTGTAAAACAGCGCATAATCTCCTGTACTCCTTCTTAAGGTCTGCTTTACTTGAGATGTTGTCAAAATAGTCCATAGCACTAACCATCGTAACACTGAGTTAATCGCTGCAAGTACCAGATCGCTTTTTCTATGTCCTGTTTAGCATCTCCCTTGTGCTTACACCTCCAAATATACTTAAATGCATTGCCCCTCAGAAAACCTTCAAACTCCGCAGGACTTAGGGCTTCGGCCATAGCCTCTATGCACTCTATCTTACTCGATTGCGTGTAGTGAGAGGGAAAACTAACGTAAGGGTTTGGACTTGGGTCTAGGGTCTTGGGGTCATCAAATATCATTTAGTAGCTCCTCTTTTATGTCGAAAATATCTTCTTTAAATTTTTCTAGTATTTGACCTACGCGAGCACGTGAAATGTTTAAAGTTTCCCCAATATCTTCAAAAGTGAACCCTAAAACACGCATTTCTATTATTTGTCGTTCTCTGTCGGTGGCTCTGTCAGAAATTCTGCGAACAAAAGAAGTATATAAAACAGAATCATAGGCATCGGGAGAATCTCCTAGAGTAGAGTCTAAGTCTGTAATATCGGATGATTGGAATGAACAATTTTCATAGTCAACCCTTTTTATTCTTCCTAGACCATTCCTTAAATTGTTTCTTATTTCAGAGCGGATATAGTAATCAGCACAAACAGTGAATGAACCGCGATCCCAATCAAACACATCTGCTGCTTTGCACAACCCAACATTTGCGTCTTGAATTCGGTCTAAAAGCTCATCTTCTGTTTTTGCGTATCGTTTTGCTATGTGTATTGCTAGTCTTAAATGGGATAATATTAGCCTATCCCTAGATGCTGTTTTTGCCTCATTCTCTCCAAGAATGCCATATTTTGTAGCTTGAGAGATATACAGTCTTAATGTTTGGCTCATGAGTATTACCTATGATTTTATCCCTCGCCGCCAACACTTTTTTAGCGTCGAGATGGTTTTTATCATATCGGGAGCTGCTTAATATATGTTCTGCGCATATTGATGAAATTACAAGGCTAGTATCAACCTTGAATATGCGGAGTATGATTAGTATTATTTCTATGGCAGCAGCGCCCGCTTTTTGCCCTATTGTTAGATTCTGTAGTTTCATGAGCCACCTCTTTTTGGTTGAGTTGATTGGTGAAACTCCTTACTTTACAGAACTCCCTAGAACATCATCAATAATAGCATTTTGTAGTCGGATTGTCCAGTCTGATAACATATCTAATTGCTTTGACGTAACGTCATAATTACGATTTAAGTAATTAATAAACTCAATCTGTATGTCATCTGAGCCGAAAACTAATTGTACTGCTTCTGCTCTTGTTTTGCAACCAGTTAATTGTTCTTCTACATAATCATAAATTAACTTCGACCAGATGTATTTTTCAACGTCCAACGAGCCATTGTCTAATTCTGAAAATTTCATTCTTTAATTTCTCCGTTATACCCATTTTGGGTTTGGGTGTTTCTTCAATTATATCTCTAAGCTTCCTATTTTCAATTACCAATTTGTAAATACTTTTTTCTAAATTATAAAATTCTTCCTCAAAACCGTAAACTTTGTCGAGTGCGGCCATGTCTTCACCAGCTACAACTTTTAATACAGCTAATTTTTTTCTTAGATGTATAATTCTTCCGGTTATAGTGTTGTCTTTGTTCATTTTTTACATCTCTATTTGATTGACGTTGGAGGTATTGCGAATTTTAACATTAAATCCTGTAATGAGTATGAAATATCTTTTATGTAATAGTTTAACTGACTTTTGTTTAGATCCTCAGGATCTGTAAATTCTAAATGATCTCTCAGTTCAGAAATTTTACTGTTTATTTTTTTAAGTTCCGAAGTTAGCATGGGTCACCCTCCGAAAAACAAACCGCGCAAACTTCACCAGAACCTTCTATTTTTATAAACCCATCAAGGTAAACACCTTTTGCCAGTAATATATCTGTAGCTACGGTTGAATCTCCGGACATTTGCCCTTGAATATTGCATTTTCCTACAGTTGAAGCGTTATCACTTAAAAATCCTGTGCCTGATACTGTGCTATTAGCTAAAACTTTGGCGTTGCCCTTTACAATGGCATAATCCTTTACTATAGAAGTACCCGTTACTATGGCGTTATCCTTGACTAAACCGTTGCCCATGCATATCGCGTCATTGAAAATCCAACAACCACACTCTTGTGATAGATTTTTCTCAGATTCTACAAAACCACCAAGTGTACCTGAAAGGACACCATTAAAGTTTTTTATTGCTTGAATCCTGTGAAGGGTGACACCATCAACAACTTTTGTTTCTTCGGTTAATCTGTATTTAGCCACTTTATGTACCTCTATTAGTTAAGGTTACTTAATATAGTAACATTTTTAAATTTTATTTTCAACTTATTAAATCTATCAAATCAATAGTAGCCATCAGGATTCTTCTCCTATCACATTTAATATTTCTGGGGTTGGTTCTTTCACGAATCGTAGGGCATACGCAAACTCTTTTACAGCGGTCATACATAATTCAGGTGTTTGGTCTTTTACGAATTGCAGAGCTAGGCCGTTCTCTTTCACAGCAGCCATACATATCTCAGGGGTTTGGTCTATTACGTATTGTAGGGCATATCCGTCCTGCTCAACCGCTGCCTTACACAATTCGGGTGTTTGGTGTTTAACGTGTTCTAAGGCGTCCCCGCACTCTTTTACAGCAGCCATGCATATCTCAGGTGTTTGGTCTTTTACGTATTGTAAAAGAAAAGTGTCCTCAATAATATCATCAATTGTAATCATCCGGATTTACCTCCAATAAATGTCGTAGCTCAGGATTAACAAATTGTATCGCAGCAGAATCCTCCGCAACAGCAGCCCTACATATTTCAATTGTTTGTTCGTCTACAAATTGTAAAGCATCGGGGTCGTTCTTTACAGCAACCATACACAATTCAGGTGTTTGATCATATATTTCTTCCAAAACTAAACCATTTAATTCTAGTGCTTTCAGACATATCTCATTGGTTTGATCTTCTACGTAACCCAAAGCATGAGGGAACTTTCTGACCGCAGCAATGCACAATTCATCTGTCTGTTCTCTTATGTACTGCAAAGCAAATGGGGAGTACTCAACCGCCCATTCACACAACTCTGGGGTTTGGTCTCTCACATGTTCTAGAGATGGATAAAAGCTCTTAATTGCAGCCTTACATATCTCAAGGGTTTGATCTTTTACGAATTGCAGAGCTAGGCCGTTCTCTTTTACAGCAGCCATACATATCTCAGGGGTTTGTTCTTCCACATATTGCAGGGCATAACCATTTTCTTTAACTGCTGCCATACATATTTCATGGGGCTGGTTTCTTACATATTTTAGTAGATTGGGGTTTTCAATAATGTCAGCAGTTTCTACCTCAATTAGATATATCATTTTTATGACTCCAATAAATGTAATAGTTCAGGATTAACAAATTTTATAGCGCTAGGGTTTTTCTCAACCGCAGCCATGCACATCTCAGGTGTTTGGTCTTCTGCGTACTTAAAAAAAAACGGGTCTTCAATAATGCCATTTATGTCAATGGAAGCCATCAGAATTTAACCTCGTTCGTCTTATCTAAGTGCTCAACTATCTGTAGTCTATCAGCACCAATCCATTTGTCAAGGTTCCGAACAATATATAACCGCTTCTGCTCCCCACTGTTCAACCGTATAGGTGCACCTCCCAAAGCCTGCTTGAACCCAGCCCGAGCCAACTCCCGACCAAGACCGTTGGCCGTAGTTCTTGTACGATTGTCCGAATCATATAAGTTCAACAAGTCCTTACTCGAATACAAGTCATCCTTCAAGTCTATCCCACCAACACGAAGAACCGACTCAGGAAAGTCTCGCAAGTCCCGAACCCAAGACCCAAGGTCTGAGCGCCCAGCTTCTAACATCCGAGCCTTCGCCTGAGTAGCAATGGCCGGAGCACTAGGGTCGAAGTCCCCAAGGTCTAAGTTAAGCAAGTAATCAAAGATTATGCTCGCGCCATCCTCGTGGTTCAACCACTTGTCGTAAGCGCGGTAAAAATCCCCACTCTTGGGATGACACAAAGTCTCATGAATGAAAAAACGACGGTCAGTGTCTTCTAGAAAGAATGAATCCGGCTGATTGGAGGTAAAGTAATAGTTGATACAATCAGGCACTACGTAAGAGGGAATGTGCTTTATGTTGATTCGCATCTCTTTCTGAGTGATTAACTTCTTTAAGTAGTCCGCATCTCCCCTCTTATCACTCCCTGTGACGTCATCGCCCATAATGAACTGCTTGGAGTCAGCCCACTCGTTGAACGACGCGCTTAGGTCTTCGTTCCTTATCTCTGTAAAGTTCACCCCGTATATCGCACCGAGTGAATACCCCAATAATGACTTCCCTGTCCCCTGCTGCACTCCATGCACTACCACAGACGTGAACATCTTCACCCCAGCGTGCTGTAGTGGGTATGCACACCACCTTAAAAACCATTGCTGGGCTTCCGGTTCACAACCTGAGAACACATGGCCGACTAACTCCAAGAATGGTCTCGGGTCTCCGGCCTTAGGCTCTACTCCCCAACCCATCCAAGTGTTGAGAAAACCATCAAATATCCTGTCCTTACTAGGCGCGTAAGTCATACGGCCAACCTCATTCCTTTGAGGCCACTTCAACCAAGCGCCCGAAGCTGATACGGGCTTATAACTCACGCTACCATCTTTCCTCAACGAACGCTCCTGATATATCTCCGTACTCTCTAAATGCTCCTTAAATGCCGCTGGCTTAACTTTATTCGATAAATCTTCCATTGATACCACAATCGCGGGATTCTTAACGTAGACGTACTTGTCATTCAGTAACCATAACGGAGAACTTAGGCCAAGGGGCTCTGCAAAATGTAATAAGTCCCTAAATTTATCCCCAGACTTATCCCCAGAGTGAACGAAAAAATCGTCAATCCCCACCTTCTCACAGCTCGGCAAACTAGGTAATGTCATTATGTGACAAAAACTACCTCGCCGCTCCAACTCATCCGCCAAATCCTTCAGCGCCAAGCAGACATTCTCATTCGTTAAATAGTCACTGTCAAAACAAATATAAACGTTCCTACGCAACCAGTCAACCTTTTTTAATGATTCCAAAAAAGTAATCCCACGAGAACGTGAACGCCAACTGTGAACGCCCCCTATAGCTATCGTCGGAAAGCCCTCCTTAGTCGCCTTCGCCGCCTTCAACTCCCCCTCTGTAACTATCAGGGGGACACCAATATCACTACAAATCGAAGGCCAATCACAAAAACCTTTGGGGTAATAGGCACAAGGCGCTGTATTTCGCGCTTGAACGTACCTAGGAGCCTTTTTCTCCGTTAACGAACCCCATCCTACAGGGTTGGAATTTAAATAGCGTAGACGGAAGTATAGACCCCCTGCTGGGATGTCAGACATTTCTGATCCATCGGGGTTGTAATAGTTAATTTTAAGACTCTCATAATCCTTGAACTCAGGACTTAGGGACTTAGTCTCTGATGGGGTCAAATATTCCATACCAAGCTTCTTAGCATCCGCTACGGTTAAACCTGAGGATGCAAGCTTATCTTCAAAGGCATTGGACATTTAAAGTCTCCAGTTAATCAGTTCTTCGGCCTAAGGTCTTCGGCCTAAGTCTATAGATTCTTAATTTCTTCGGTTCTTACTTTCTACGGCCTAAGGTCTCGGGTTCTTACTTTCTTCGGCCTAAGGTCTTGGGCAGTAGATTGTAAATTTCTTCGGTTCTTACTTTCTCCGGCCTAAGGTCTTGGGCAGTAGATTGTAAATTTCTTCGGCCTAAGGTCTTGGGTTCTTACTTTCTACGGCCTAAGGTCTTGGGCAAAATCTTATTACGGAACTAAGAATATCTCAGAACATAAAATTAGTCAAGAACCATCTGCTACACAAATACACAAATACAGAGTTTTCTATTTTACTTAGAAATAAAAATATTTTTT
>JGI11705J14877_10001010_pt1 | contig 16493 bp, 11 predicted proteins | sample Etolaghawater15m_FD_14877 | JGI IMG/M metagenome (IMG submission 14877)
AATCCAAACAAGTTCTTCCCTTGGGCTAAGCTCAAGCCGAGCTTACGGGCACCGTCTCCGAATATAGCTTTGGTAACGGGGCAGGAAAGGGAAGTAGTAGATGGCTCCATTTTCCGAGGGAGACGAGAAAAATGGCCGAGACTGCGTACTGTGTCAAGTGCAAGGCGAAGGTGACGATGAAGGATGCGAAGAAGGTAACCATGAAGAACGGCCGCCCGGCGATGAAGGGTGTCTGTGGCGCATGCGGAACCGGCGTCTACAAGATCCTCCCCATGAAGTGATCTTGAGGTAGGGATTCGCGTCCGCGACTCCCAACCACCTTCCATGAAGCTCACCACCGCACGGTTACCGTGCATGGTGAGCTTTCCTTGTGTAGCGGAGAGGGCCTGGCCGAGTCGTCGCGACAGGCGGGGTCCGCAGACGCGGGTCGATGGCAAGCTGTCAGGTCGGCCTCCGCACGGAGCGCAATCAGATACGAGACAATTCTGCACTACGAGGAGTAAGTAGAGATGAGCAAAGAGTTCGCGCTGAGTCTTTCGCCGACGATGGGGGCTCTGCAACCGTCGATGACTCTTGGGATCACGGCCAAAGCCAAGGCTCTGATGGCACAGGGCGTCGATGTAGCAAGCATGTGCGCCGGAGAACCCGACTTCGACACGCCGGAGCATATCAAAACGGCAGCTATCGCAGCCCTGCAGAAAGGCGACACCAAATACACGCCGTCATCCGGGCGTCCTGAACTGCGCGCCGCAATTGCCAAGAAGCTGACTGACGAGAACGGTATCCCGTGTTCGGCCGATAACGTGATCGTGGCCCCGGGCGCCAAGTTCAGCGTCTTCAGTGCCGTCACGGCTCTGTGTGGCCCCGGCGACGAAGTGATCATCCCCGTACCGTTCTGGCTGAGCTACACGGAGATGGTGCAGGCTGCCGGCGCCACTGCCGTGTTTGTGGAGACGAAGGCGGAGGACGGCTTCTGTGTGACGCGTTCCGCGCTCGAAGCTGTGGTCACGGAGCGGACGAAGTTGCTCATCCTGAACACGCCCTCCAACCCGACAGGCGGTGTTTACTCGCGCCAGGCGCTGCAGGACGTGGCCGATGTGGCCGTGCAGAAGGGCTTCATGGTGCTGGCGGATGAGATCTACGAGAAGCTCGTTTACGACGCCGATTGCTCACACACCAGCCTGGCCTCGCTTGGTCCGGAAATCCACGCCCAGACGATCACCGTCAACGGGTTCAGCAAGGCCTACTCCATGACGGGATGGCGTCTCGGCTACCTGGCCGCGCCGAGCTGGCTGGTCAAGCCGATCGCCGCACTGCAGAGCCACTCTACCTCCAACCCCACGTCGTTTGCACAGGCCGGGGCCCTGGCCGCGATCACGGGCGGGGATGCGGATATCGACATCATGCGTGATGCTTTCCGCGAACGTCGGGACCGCATCTTCTCGCTCCTGTCAGCAATCGATGGTGTGACGGTGACAAAGCCCAAGGGAGCCTTCTACATATTCCCGGATATTGGCTCATTCGGCCTGGGCTCGATGGAGTTTGCGGAACGCCTGCTCAACGACCACAACGTTGCTGTGATCCCGGGCAAGCCGTTTGGCGCCGATACATGCGTGCGCCTGTCCTACGCGTGCAGCATGGCGACGATTGAGAAGGCGTGTTTCCGGCTGGCGGAGTTCTGCGCCACGCTGTAGCGTGTTCCCCAACCTCTCAACAGACAGCGACTCCGTGCAGGTCGTACGGGGTCGCTTCTGTTATGCGGACTTCGCAGAAGCCCTGCGCCAGGTCATCATCACGGCCGGTGAACAGAACGAGGTTGTCCACGTCGGGCGCATCCGCGTATGTACGTCCAACGAGCTGGTCGTCCTCGTCTGCGAGGTCCGCAAGCACGGTGACGGTAGTGCCGATCAGAGACCGGTTCCGAGCCAGCGAGATGGGTTGCTGGGCCTCAAGCAGTTGCCTGCGGCGCGTATCCGCCACATCACGCGGCACGAGGCCTTCTGTGAGGGCGGCGGCGGGAGTGCCCGGTTCCGGTGAATAGGTGAAGACTCCCAAGCGGTCGAACCGATACGACTCGACATAGTCGAGAAGCTCTGCGAAGTCCGCATCTGTCTCGCCCGGATAGCCAACCAGGAAAGTGGTGCGGACGGCAAGCCGGTCGCTTGCAGCGCGCAGGCTGTCCATCAGTCGCCGCGTCTGAGCCGCTCCGACGCCCCTTCCCATGCCTTTCAGAACACGGTCGCTGATGTGCTGGAGGGGGATGTCGATGTAGGGCACGATATGCGAAGACGTAGCGAGGAGGTCGATGATCTCCTGCGTCAGATGCTTGGGATGCGTATAGAGCAGGCGCACCCAGAAGTGCCCTTCCAGAGAATCCAGTTCGCGAAGCAGACCAGCGAGACCTGTGCCCTCGCCCAAGTCGCTCCCGTACCGTGTCGAATCCTGCGCGACAAGGTTGAGTTCCAGAATCCCCTGATCGAGCAGGTTACGGCATTCGCGCACGATGGAGGCCTGCGTCCTACTCCTCTGCCGTCCACGGATAAGGGGAATGGTGCAGAAACGGCAGAAGTGGTTGCAGCCTTCGGCAATCTTGACATAGGCATAGTGCCCCGGCGTCAGCAACAGTCGCGGCGTGGTATCGTCGTAGAGGTAAGTCGCTTCCGCAAGCGGCTCCTCGCGTGCGGATTCCGCGCCGCCGTGGACGAGGCCGGCCAACCGTTCCCCGATGCGTGGGACGTCATCCAAGCCGACGAGCAGATCGACACCGGGATACAGCTTCCGTACCTCGGGAAGATCGCGCTGGACCAGGCATCCGGTCACGACAACGCGTCTGCCCCGCCTCTTGCGCTTCCACCTGAGGGCGACCGTGATCTCGTCATCGGCCTCATCGCGGGCCGATTCGATGAACCCGCAGGTATTGACGAGCATGATATCGGCCGCGGCGGGGTTGTTCGTCAACGCAAACCCCGACGTGCCAAGCGTGCCGCACATCACCTCGGTGTCCACCAGGTTCTTGGGGCAACCGAGGCTGACAACGCAGACAAGCAGGGGCGACCGTGCCAGGGGTTTGCGTCTACGTGCCATCAAGATCAGCCGTCGAGTACCCAGCCTTCGCGGTACTTGCGGCTGATGAGCTCGTTGGCGCCGGAGTCGTTCTTGACCTGACCGGTCGCGCCGTCGTACTCGATCTTCTTGCCGACGCGATACGCCACGAGGCCGAGGAGCATCGTCTCCATCATCTTACCTGCATAGTCGAAGTTGCAGTCCGTCTTCAGGTCGCCTTTGGCAGCCTTGATCCACTGCTCTTGGAAGTGCCCGATCGGAGGACGGACTTCCTCGGCCGTGCGGCCCTTGTAGTAGCTCATGTCGGCGCCACGACCGTACGGGATGATCAAACGGTTGCTGAAGTCCGCCACGATGAATCCCTTGCTCCCCTTGAACATGGCGCCGTGCCCGATTTTCTTCAGGTCGACCCACTTGCTGGGCGAATTGGGCATCATGCCGCCTTGGTACCAATGGAGCTTGATTTCCTTGCGCCAGTCGTTGGCCGGGATGTCAAACGACGTGTGCAACTCCACCGGTGTGACGTCGGGGTTGAACTTCTCGCCTTCGCCTTCCGCCGCCGTGGGCAGATCGGCGTCGATCGCGTTCCACGCCAGGTCCATGGTATGACTCCCCATGTCTCCGATCTGGCCGCTGCCGAAGTCCCAGTACATGTTCCAGCTCAGACAGTTGTTGCCTGGATTCGGGCGATCGAAGTACGCCTTGTTGTAGGGATGCCAGGGAGACGGCCCTACCCACAGATCGTAGTGGATGTGCGGCGGCGGCTCGCCTTCGGCGGGAGGATAGCCGGGCGCGCGCAACTGACGGTTGCCCCACGCCCAGGCTGCGGACAGTTCGCCGATGGCACCGTCCTTGATCAGCTCGGCAACGCGGTCGAAGTTGTCGTTGGCGTGCCGCTGCGTGCCGACTTGGGTGGCGATCTTGTCCTTGTTCTTCAGGTAGTTGGCCCGGACAACGCGTGCTTCCTCCACGCTGTTGGCCAGAGGCTTCTCGCAGTACACGTGCATCCCGCGGTTGATGGCCCAGTTGGCTACGAACGCATGCACATGATCCGGAGTACAGCATACGACGGCATCGATGCCTTTCTGGTCCAGGCATTCCCGCCAGTCGAAGTACTGTTTGGCGTTCGGGAACTTCTCGGCTGCCTTGGCCAGGTTCTTCTCGTTGATGTCGCAGATGGCCACGACGTTCTCTTTGCTGATCGTACCCCAATGCGCTGTCGCGCGTCCCCAGGCACCGACCAACGCGATGTTCAGCTTGTTGTTTGGCGACTGCCCCCGCAGCGTGCCAGTCGGCAGGATGATCAGACCGGCGCCGGTCGTGACCGCGGATGAGAGGAACTCACGTCGTTGCATTCTACGTATCTCCTTGTTCTGACGGAACTGTCGGTTCGTCGAGAGTTGGGTAAGATAGCACACCTCGGTGCCCCGAGGGCCTCTATTGGCCCCGGCGCTTGCCGTTGCGCCTTGCCTTCTGCATGTCGAGGAAGGGCTTTGTCTCTCCGTGGAGTCTGCGCATGAACGCCAACGCTTCAGTCACGATGATCTCCGAGGGATCGCCCTCGAACGCCTCGAACTCTCCCTGTCGGCTCATGATGGGGTCGCGATCAAGGAAGTTGGTGACCGACAACCACTCGTCGAACCCGAAGGTCCAGGGGTCCCTCACATCGTTGGCCAACACGGTAGCGCCGGCCCCGCGGAGTCCATTCAGATGCCATTTTCCGAAGTGTCCGGTGACGTAACCCGCCTGCCGCACCAGGCTCACTTGGTCACATGGAGTGTCGTCGGCTTGGCCGNGATCGCCAGCTCCGGCACGGTCACCAGTCCGCGTTCGCCTGCCTCGACCTGGCCGCCAGAGTCGCCAAAGCGCCAATGCACGGTCTCGCCGGGCTTGGTGGGGAACGCCTGCAGACGCCGCAGACTCACGCTTGCCGTAGCGGATACGGGGATCGTGAAGGTGGTCTTGAGTGTGTTCGGCGTCAGCAGGAAGAGTGAGACCGCGACTTCCTGAGGCGTGTCCGCCAGTGTCTTCCAGCGGAAGAACGCATTGACCTGACCGGGCTTCTTCTCGTCCAGGTGATCGGGCCACGGCAACGGATCGTTGGTCGTAGCGTCGGTGAAGGCCGGGTAGAGCTCGTTCTTCCGGACACTCAGCCACTCAAATGAGTGCACGAGATCGTTGACTGCCAAGATCCTGGCGTCGTTGTTCGCATGACCGAATGGTCCCCAGTAGAAGAAGAGTGCATACTTCCGTGCGTTCATCGCGGACACGAACTTCTCGTGGTCCACAGACCAGTGATCGTTCGGGGCGGAGTAGTCGATGCAGACGGGGGGATCGGGGAACGCCGCTCCTTCGGGAAGCGCGTGCGGCGGGAACCCCATGCGGTTGGACACATGTTCGACGCGGGCAGGCACGTTCGCCTTGATCGCTGCGAACACGTCGCCGCGCCGTACACCGATCCCCAGCGTGCCGCTGCCCCCCATCGAGTTTCCACACAAGTAGACGCGCTGCACGTCGATCCCGTACGCCGCAATCGCCCAACCCACTGTGTCCATCACGCGCTCCTCCGTGGGCCCGACGTCGAATCCCTTGTACGTCTTTATGCCCCACCACCAGTCACCTTTGTTGGCGCGACAGTCGAGATAGAGTGCGTAGAAGTCCTCGGGCGCGTGGTAGATGTCGTGGTTGCCCGGCGTCAACGTGCACTTGAGGCAGGAATACACGTCGTGTCCGGCCGAGTGCAGTACCACGTAGAGGGGGGCGTTGCTGCGCTCCTCTTTCGGGTGCAGCACGAAGAAGGTGTCCTCCTGCGGAGTCTGGTAGCCCCATTCGGCTCTTACCCCGTGCTTGAAGACCTCCAGCTTGCGTCCGAGGTGCTCTCTCTCACTCTCCTTCCGGGGAGACCACGGCTCCGCTCCGCGGCACAATACACAGAAGCACACGGCGACCAATGCGACCACGCTCTTCTTCATCGCAGGAACTCCTCCAGTTGAGGGACTGGCTCGCCATCTGCGGCCATCGATACTCACAGAGCAGAACATCAGTCCGCAATCCGGACACGCAACACCTGCCGACTGAAAACAAGGGCCAGATCGCCCCATTAAGAGTGATCGGCAGTGGTGTTGTCGGCCGGACCACAGTCCACTTGCAGGCGGAGGACAACCCGTTGCCCTGCGAATTCCGCAATTCAAGCCATACCAGACGATTGGCGGGCAGGTCCCCGAGCACGGCAACGCTCGGTGCTTCCGGCACGCCCGCGGGAATGCTGCTACCCTCGCCGGGAACGATGCGGTGTTTGAAGGGCGCGGCCCTTCCGCGCAACACATAGCACAGTCCGCGACTCCGACGCACCGGCACGGTGTCCCCCAGCGTCCCGTCTTCCGCCGTCATTCTTCGGCGGCGAGTGACTATCAATCGCTCGCCGTTGGCCGGGGGCGTCGCGACCGGCTACAGTTGCTGTCAGACGCCTGCCGGCCGGCGGAAACCAGGGCCGGGAAACGGACTGCGAGCGCATGGTCCGTTCAGTGCCGACGAAGGCCGCGCCCGGGGACCCGATGCAGCCCCAAATCTGCTACGTGGATTGGACCGGACCTCACAGGAGCACGAAATGGAGAAATCACTACCGATGGCGATGTTGATCGCGATGGCAGGTCCTATTGCCGGGGCGACGGACGTGCCAGTCTGGGATGTGGCCAGGGACGAGATTCCGGCCACGCTGCAATCAGGCAAGATCGAGCGGCTGGACGGTGCGATCACACTGCGGGATGGGGCTGCATTTGCCGTGCCTGCCATCGCGTTTCCGGACCAGAAGAACTTTACCGTCCAGGTCACGGCGTCCCTGTGTGAACTGACGAATGGCACTGTCTTTACAGCCATGAAGAAGCAGGAAGACAAGGACGACGGATTCTCGTTCTACATGAACTACAAAGACGACCCGTACTGGGCGCGCCGCGTTTCCACCGTCGTCAACAACATCCACATGTCATCCCTCGGAATTGACGGCAAACGAGGCCCGAAGCTCGACACGCCCTACACGTTCACGGTGGCCGTTCGCGACGGCTTCGCGTCGTTCTACATCGACGACAAGCCGTACAAGAAGTGCTACATGGCGGTCATCCCCAACGATGAGCCCATGTGGATCGGGCGCAATTCGAGCAAGACGTCAAAGCCGATGACGGCCGTCATCAGCAGCGTCAAGGTCTATGGATCGGCGTACGAGTATGTCTCGCCGAAGGAACCCAAGGCCGAGCATCCGCGCGGCGTCGTGGCCGGGAAAGGCTGGGCGCTCGACATCCCCAAGATCGAGCATCCGGAGTGGCCGAAGGTGTTGATCTACGGCGACTCCATCTCCATGGGATACCGGGGGCATTTCATCCCCGAGATGCTGAAGCACGAGGTCTATGTCTTCCACTGCTGCCACTTCATCAACGGCGACGTCCCCGAAGCTGCCATGCAGGAGATGGCCGGTCGCTTCAAGTTCGACGCGGTTGTGTTCAACAACGGCCTGCACTCCCTGCACTGGACCCCGGAGAAGGTCTCCGACCAGATCGTGTATGACCGGATGCGTGACTTGGCACAGTGTTTCAAGAAGGGCGCCCCGGAGGCGAAGATCTACTATCTCATGACGACGCCACACACGGCGCCCCGTCCCGCCCCCGACAAACCGGTCGACAGCTTCGGGGACAAGAACGGTGTCGTTGTCCGGCTCAACACCATCTCCGAGCAGGTCATGAAGGCCGAGCAGATCGAGATCGTCGACATCTACTCGGTATTCGCCAAACGCCTCGATCTGGCTGCGGGAGACGGGTACCATTGGCAGGGCTCGGCCTACGGGATCATCGGTCAGGAACTCTCCACGAGGATTCTGTCCGTGTTGGGGAAGGAGTAGTCCCGCGACGAGGCCGTACGTCCTCGGATGACCGACTCGGGTGACGTGAGAAACCGACGGACATCACGCATCCGCCAATGGCACGCCAGCCGCGCAGCCATGGCCGCGGACGCACGAGGCCGAGCGCATCTCCAACGCGTAGGGAGCACCCGCTTGGGGCCTCACTTCTCCGAAGGCACCACGATGCCGCGCATGATGAGGTTCTGACAGAAGAGGAAGATGAGGAACGTGGGGATGGCCGCGATGATGAGGGAGGCGTACATGACGGCCTGGCCGCTGCGTTGCTGGAGTTGGTAGAGCCAGACCATCAGCGTCCACATCTTCTCGTCCTGGCACACCACGAAGGCGAACATGAAGTTGGTGTAGGCGCCCGTGAACGCGGTCAGCGCGATGACGGCCAGGATCGGTTTGGATAGACTCATGGCGATGTGCCAGAACAGCACCCACTCGCTGGCGCCGTCAATCTGGGCACTTTCGTATAGTTCCTGCGGCTGGGCGTCGAAGAAGCCCTTGAGCAGGAAGATGGAGTAGCCGTTGGCCATGCCGGGGAGGATCAGTGCAAAGAACGTGTTGAGCAGGCCGAGTTTGCGCAGCATGAGGAAGTTGGGGATTGACGTGACCATGGGAGGGAACGCCATTGTGCACAGCAGGAAGAGGAGAATCTTGTAGCTGGACGGCATCTTGAACCGGCTCATTGCGTAGGCCGCAAGCGGGTTGATCAACAGCGCGATCATGACCTGTAGCGCGCAGTACACAACGGTGTTGAAAATGCCCCGGCCGTGGAAGAGCATGTATTCGGCCACGGTCCTGTAGTTGCGCGTGGCGAACTCTCGGCGCAGCATGCCCTTGTTCTGCTGGAAGTACAGGTAATGCAAATCGCGTTGAGGCATGCCGATCTCTGCGAAATCCGCAATCGACGTGCCGAGTTTCTCGTTCACGGCATCGAGTGTGCCGAACTTCTCCTGCAAGTAATCGCGGAACATGAAGTCCGGACCGTGCACGCGCAGGGACGTGACGGGGAGTTCGTGGATGGTGTCCGTGTCCGGATCGCGCCACCCGGCCAGCACGGATTCCCAATCGGTCAGAGCGCTTCCGCCCATGGACGGTTCGTCGATCAGCGGCACATCATCGAACGATGCGTAGTCGGTGCCGTAGTCCCGGTTCAAAGCGTCGATGCGTCCGTACTTTGTCTTGAGGAAACCGCGGTAAACCGAGGTAGCGGACGCGTCGGCACGGATCCAGTGGATGGCCAGCGTGTCGCGCACAAACTCCTCCCAGTCGTTCCGCTCCTTCTCGGTCTTGTCGGCCGGATATACCTGGCTCAGGCGAACCTGATCGTAGGCGGCATAGTCGGTGCCGTGCTTCTCGTTGTAGGTCGCGATGTCGGTCGAATACGTGACCTTGATGAACTCTCTCTTGAAGTAGCCTTCGGGCGAGAAGACGTAACGCTGTCCGAGGGGGACAATTGCCTTGTATGCGTCCACCTCCCGTTGGAAGAGCGAGTCGGTCGGCTTATCGCGCCGCATCAGGTAACGCTCGGCCTGGAGCGCGACGCTGTTCCAATCGATGAACTCGACTGCGAGAGCTTTGTTGACCGCGTCGATGTCGCCGCCGTATCTACGCTGGAGTTCCTTCTTGAAGCCGCGAAGATGGTGAGGAATGGTCCTTGACACCGGGGTATGGAGGTAGCCGAACGTGGACGCGAACCCCGGCAGGTCTGCTACGTTCAGGAACTCGCGGAACTCGCGGGCGAGAGCCTCGTTCACGTGCTCGGGCGGCTCGATGCGTTCGAAGCTGACGCAGTCGGTGCCGTAGGCGAAGTTGAGTGCGGACACGCTCTCGTTGAACAGGCCCTCCATGTGCTTCCGGTACAGCCACGTGTCGTCGTACAGAAACCGCGGGACCGCATCGAAGTACTTGATGTCCACCGCGCTCTTAGTGCTGCCGGAGATCATCAGCAGGAACGGATACACCATGGTGGCGCCGCCCGTGACAAGGAAGGCGTACATCGCGATGTAGAGCAAGCGCGTCTTCCAGTATTTCCGTCCTATCCGGGAGATGATGGCCATGGTTACTCCGTGTTGCCTGTCGTCTTGAACTCGAGTTTCGACAGTATGCGCAACTGATGGACCGTGAATCCGATGAGCATGAATCCGAGGACCCAGGCCATCGCGGCCGCAGGTCCGAATTTCTGGTACATGTAGGCTTTGTAGAAGATGTGCAGGCCGGCGACCGTCGTCTTGCTTGCGCCACCCGTCATGGCCAGGATGAAAGCCGAGCTCTTCCATGCGCCGATAAAGATGCCGACGAACTGAATGACTAACAGCGGCCGCAGGATCGGGATGACGATAAAGAGGATCTTGTCCACGAATGTGGCGCCGTCGATGTCCGCGGCTTCATAGAAGTCGGGTGCCACGCCCTTCAGAGCCGCCAGGTAGATGAGGCATCCCGGCCCCATGCCGGCCCAGATCATGGGCAACACGCAACAGAGCATGGCCGTTCGCGAGTCGAGAAGCCAGCGGTACGGCTCGTCCATCGTCAGGAAAAGTGCCCTGTAGAGAGGGACACCTTCGCGCTCCAGGATCGGCTGCGCAAAGGTGAAGCAGAACCAGAACAAGGCGACGCCAGCCGCGAAACACACGTACGACACCCAGTAGACGTGGTGGACGTACAGGCGCCTGGCGAAAAGGTAAAGGACTGCGAACAGCAACAGGCCGATGAGGATGAAGCCGATTGCGGGGATCTTCAGTACCACTGCATTCAGAACCCCGAACTCCGTGGGTTCGTAGAAGGACTTCCAGAGGTAGATGACCACCAATCCGCTGATCACGGCCGGCAGGTAGAAGACAGTGCGGAAGAATAAGTTGAATCGCGGAATCTCCTGAAGGAAGACAGCGAGGACGACGGGCGGAAGGAACGTCAACGAGATCACGAGCACGCTGTACCGCAGCGAATTCCAGACCGATCTCCACCACTCGATGTCCCACAGGAGTCCGGCAAAATTGTCGATGCCCACCCATCGCGACGGTCGCATGATCTCGTAATCCTGGAATGCCATTTTCGACCCGACGACCAACGGCACGTACTGCCAGAAGAAGATGCTGAATACGGCCGGCAGTACGAGCAGGTAGGCAAGCCAGTACTTGCGGAACCCCCACCGGACCTGCCGAACCCCGCCAATGTCCGGCGGCGTGAACGCCTTGGCGATCTTGCGGAAGACCAGTGTGAAAGCAACCACGATTGCCGCAAGCAACAGCGCGGCCACGGCGCGCCGTTTCATCAACTCCTTCGGGGGGATCACGCCGATCATCTTCTCGTTGGCTACAGCCACACCTGCCGCGAGTAGCCCTTGCATCGCCGTCATGCGTTTCTCGCGCACCTCGGGCAGGCCCTTCTCCATCAGCTCGGCCCACAGCCCGTGCGCTTCCTCCCGATCCATCTCGCCAGCGGCACCCACGACCTTCTGGATAGCCTTCAGGCGCTTGCGGTTCTCGTCGCCGACGTCTTCTTTCAATAAGCGTTCGATCGTTATCCCGGCCGTTTCCCCCGCCGGGTCACCATCTTGTTCGAGACATTCCCCGAGCACTTCCAGGCTCCGCTCATTCATGCTCGGGAGCTTGCCTTCGAGCGCCTGCCTCTCGGCTTCCTGTAGCGGTCCTGTCATCACGTCGTAGACAAGCTGGCAGTTGCGCCCGTAGGGTTCGGGCTTGCCGGTTTCGATGGCGATCCTGAAGCACTCTTCCCAGCCGCAAGGCGCGAGCCGGATCAGGTCCTCATAGCCGAACATGCGGAGGTATCGCGGATTTACGAACCGTCCGAGGCCCCCTTCGACCATGACCCGCGTGCGGATGCGAACGGCCTCCTCCGATTCGGTAAAGAGCATGTACTCCCAGGCTGCGTCGCGAATCACCGGGTTGGTCACGCCGGCGAAGATCCCCTGCATGCGCGAGTTCAGTTCCGCGCCCCGATGGCGTACGCCGTTCTCGTCCGGGTATCCGAATGGCACCGGGGCCATACCCAGAACGTCGGGGTTGATCGTGGCAAACAGCTTCTCGTCGATGTACGACGCCGTGAACCCGATCTGGCCCAAATCCCACTTGCGCCCCTCTTCCGTCTCCTTTGCCGCGTAACCGTAGCGTTTCTTGCCGTTGGTATCGATCCACTGCTCCGTGCATAGCCGCGTGTAGAAGTCCAGAGCCGTGGCCGAGGCGCGGGAGTCGAACACCGCACGCCATTGGTCCGCGGCTTCATCGTACACCATGGCATCGCCGCCGGCGGACCAGAGAAAGGTCACCCAATGCCAGCTCTCGGCCTTGCCGCGCCCGAACCGGATTCCGAGGGTGCCCTTCTCCGGATCGGTGATCTTGCGGCAGGCGTCGTACAGGTCTTCCCATGTCCAGTCATTGCTCGGGTACGGCACGCCGGCGGCGTCCAACAGGTCTTTCCGATAGAGCATGACTTTGCCCAGGACGCCGCCGACGGGCTTGGCCCAGACGTGCGTCTCGCCCCTCGGCCCTTTGCGGCGAATCACAGGCATGATCTTCGGGTGGATGTGGAACTCGATCTCCTTCTCCTCCATGCCGGTCAGGTAGTTGTCTTCCGGCTTGTCCAGCGGATACAGAAATCCCTGCTGGATGTACGTGTCGGACTGACGGAAGTTGACGTAGATGATGTCTGGCGACACGCCGCCCGCGATGGCCATCAGGGGACGCGAGTCCATGCCCTGGCCCTCGATGCTGATGCCGGAGAAGCGGTGCAGCTCGATCTCCACATTGTCCCAGTTGAAACGGCCGAACGTCATGGGATCGGCAGCGTATTCGTCGCGGTACTTCTCACGGAAGATGCGAGGGAACTCCTCGACAAACTTGTTGACCACGGCGCATTTTGCCCGGCTGTCCGTATCGACCCGCGTGGGGTCGGGCAGTGAATACAACTTCACGTGTATGATGGTCTTGCCATCGCGCTCTTCGACCCAGCCGGCGTGGGATGTGGTGCCGTAGAGGCACGCCGCCACGATCGTGCAGGCCGCGAGGCCGCTACGTATGAACACTGTGAGGAGTCCGGGTGGATGGGGAACTGTCATGCCTGAGAGTCCGTTGCTGAAGGCGGCCGATTGGTGACCTCCGCCCTGTCTAAGGAACGAAAGCAGGCCTAAAATAGCGCGGGCAACGGTTTCTGCGGTACGGTGCTTGTGCTTCTCGCGCAACAGTCGCTACACTACGCGGATCGGATTGCCCTCACCAGAGGAAGCCTGTCGATGCCGGAGAAAGAGCCCATCCCGCTCGGTCGGCAGTTGCGCCGGATCACCGTGTCCGGTTGCCTCGCCATGGTCTACACGACCTGCGTGGCTTCGCCTGTGACCACCAACTTCTTCCGTGAGATCGGCGCGACCGAGCTTCATTTCGGGTTGCTTGGCGGCATCCCCATGAGTATGCTCGCCATGCAGTTCGTCGGTGCGTACCTCACCAACCGCGTTTCGCAGCGCAAACCGTGGTTTGTGGTGCTGGTCATCGCAGCCCGTTTGGTGTATATCCCGATTGTGCTCGTCCCCTTGCTGGCCGGCGACCGTCTCTCATCCTCGGCCATACCGATCCTCATTGCCTTGATCGCCCTGAGTGCCGGTCTCAGCAACCTGTGTTCCCCGCTGTGGTTGTCATGGATGGGCGATCTGATTCCGCGGCGTGTTCTCAACCGGTACTGGGGGGCGAGGCAGCAGCAGATGACGTTGGTATGGACCGCCTCTTTCCTGGCTGTCGCGGGGTTCATGTATACCATGGAAGAGCTCTCTGCACCCCACGCCCTGGCCATTCTCGTTGTCGTGGGTTGTACGGCGGGGATAGTCGACATCCTCTTGTTCCTGAAGATCGACGAACCCGAGAACGTGTCGTGCGGTCAAGATGGCTTTGTGGCGGAGTTCCTCGAACCGTTCCGTCACGAGGAGTACCGGACGTTGATGCGCTTCTCGTGCGCGTTCACCGCATCGGCCATGCTCGGGGCAGCCTTTATGCAGCTCTACGTGCTGAAGGTCTTGGCCATCCCGGTGTGGAAGACAACGCTGATCTGGTGTACGGCCGGCATTGGCAATGCCCTCGTTTCCCGGCGATGGGGCCACGCCGCCGACCACCACGGGCACAGGCCATTGCTTGTCTTGACCGCGACGCTGAAGCCTGTGATCTGTCTCGTCTACATACTCGTCACCCCGGCGACAGCGGTTCCGGTGCTGGCGATAGCGTTCTGCCTGGACAATATGCTGAACGCCGGACAGGCCATCGCTATCAACGGGTACATGCTGAAAGTGGCGCCGCGCGAAAACCGTTCGACCTTTATCGCCGCCAGGACGGCCCTGACCGGAATCGCCGGCGGGATTGGCGCCATCGTCGGTGGCGCGATCCTGCGACATACGCAGTCCCTTGCCCCTGTATTTCTCGGTCGCGAGTGGAACCACTACCAACTGCTTTTCCTCCTGAGCTTCCTGCTTCGCTCGGCCTGTGTTCCGCTCGCGCTTGCGATCCGCGAAGCCCGCAGCGAATCGGCCGTTGTCGTGCTCAACAGGATGGTCGGCATATGGCCATACCGCATGCTGACATTCCCCGTCGGTCTTTATCGGCGCCTCCGGGATAGCGACGATGAAGAGTCTCCTGACGAAGAATGACGGTTGCCCGATGACGCAGTTGCCGTTTGGTGAACAGCGGGTAGACTAGGGGACGGGTCGTTGCGAACCGGGAAGCCCGACTGGTGAGGCCGGTGACTTCCCCCATATTCAGGAAGCCGAGAGAAGGAGAGACATGGAATGAACAGGAAGAGATTGAGTGAACTGTGTGTTGCGGCAGCGCTGGCAGCGCTCGTGCTGGGGAACTCGGGATGCATCGGCATCAGCAGCAGCACGACCTTGTCCATGCCAAGGTTGCTGCTCGAACTGCCCGAGGACTGCAACACGCCGGACGGCTGTACGCTGGCGGACAACGGGGACATCATCCTCTCGATCCCCAACTTCAACAACGAAGCGCTGATCAAGCGGGGCGACATCAAGGAGCCGGCTCCGCCCAAGATGGTGAAGATCAGTCCGGACAACAAGCTCAGTGTCTGGTACAACTTCAAGAAGGAAGACTTGCTGGCCGACACAGGTAGAGTGGGGCCGATGGGCTGCGATTTCGGGCCGGACGGCAATCTGTATGTGGCCGACAACCAGCTCTTTTTCGACGGCAATAACAAGTCCCGCCTGCTGCGCATCAATGTCAAAGACGGCAAGGCTGTGAGTTGTGACCCTGTCGTGGAAGGCTTCATCGTGTCCAACGCTGCAATCTGGCGTGGTGACACGATCTATGTGAGCGAGACGATCCTCCAGCACTCGCCCCAGGCCGAAGAAGGTCAGCCGAAGCCGAAGCTGCTGAGCGGCGTGTACGCCATCAAGATCGACGAATGGAAGGATGGCCCCGTCAAGTTGGCACCCTACACCCCCGAGAAGCCCGATCCGCACCTCATCGCTGTCTACGAGACCAGCAACCGGATCGGCTTTGGAGCCGACGGGCTGACCTTCGATGCGGACGGCAACCTGTATTGCGGCATCTTCGAGGACGGCATTGTCTTCAAGACCACGTTCAATGCCGACGGCACCGTTCTGAAGACGGAGGAATTCTCCAAAGCGGCGTGCATGGCCTGCTGCGACGGCATCTTCTGGCGGGAAGCCGACAACAAGATCTACGTCAGCGACATGCTGCAGAACGGCGTGCAGACTGTAGACATGAAGGGGCGTGTCCGCACACTGCACACCAATCCGGACACGGACGGCACCGGCGGTCTGCTCGATCAGCCGTGCGAAGTCCTTGTGCGCGGCAACGAACTCATCGTGATCAACATGGACATGCCGTGGGAGTCCGACCTGCTCTTCAACAAGAAGATCGACCGCCCCTACACCGTCTCCGTCATCCCGTTGGACTGATCCCCGGGCAAGCACGATCCCCCACATCCACGGGCGGCCTCCTGGCCGCCCCTTTCTAGTTATGCCGCCTGTGTTTCAGTCGGGGGATCGACTTGTCAGAGGCAGTGGGAACGCTATATTTATTGCTCGCTTCCGAGAAGTGTGCACCCGTAGCTCAGTCGGAAGAGCAGCTGACTCTTAATCAGCGGGTCGTAGGTTCGAGCCCTACCGGGTGTACCATTCTTCTTCCCTTGTCACCGTCCCCTTTCCCGTCCCCCCGATGGTACTCGATTCGTTGCTGGCGCTCCAGCGTCCGAGTCCGTACGAGGCGAGTATATTTACCTCTCTGATTCCACGACGTGCCCAATTGAAAGGCCGCGAGATGTCTCCCGGGAAAGCAGACAAGGGAACGCCGACACCCAAGGGACGCGCCAGCTCCCTTCTCGGCTTGTTTGGCGTGGGACGTCGTTCGCGGGACCTCACCCGGACGATTCCGTTGGACCGGGCCGACAGCGCCGGCGTGGCGCACACGTGCCTGCCCGAGTCGTTGCGTGACCGCTATGACGTGCAGCACGTCCTCGGCAGCGGCGGCTTTGGCCTCGTGCTCCTGGCTCGGGACCGCAC
>JGI11705J14877_10001012_pt1 | contig 16483 bp, 17 predicted proteins | sample Etolaghawater15m_FD_14877 | JGI IMG/M metagenome (IMG submission 14877)
CTTCTACTCAAACTAACGCCAACTATGGAAGAAAAAATGAAAACTTTATTTCCCTCATTCTTATGATTTTAAAATATCCGTCTTTGACTTATCATCAAAGTATAAACATTTATGGTCTATTCTATTGATCCTGCACAGTGGACCTGTCTTTCTGCTGAATGCAAGCAAAGTGTTTCTTATGTCAGGCCTTCATTAACAGTATTGCCTTATACTATTGCCAACAATTTGCCCTATTTTCTTGTATCTGAATTTCAACTTTTGACAAAAGCCGATAGCAATGTGACTGCCAAAGAGACAAGTAACTATTTCTTTACTGATGGTCATTTTTCCAACAAAACGATACTGCTGGCATGGGAATCAGGGCATGTCAGACCATTTTTGAACGCCCTCTTGGATACTTACGGAGGCAATGACACAACAAGACTTGCCATTGATCCAAAAACAAATTACGGTTGGCCTGGAGGAGATTATAATACTATCTGGAGAGTCACTTTAGATGAAAATGGTAGTTTAACAATAGACAATAGCTTATACGAGGGCATAGACTCAGCTAAATTACCTGTCGAGGCGCCAAATTTTTAAAGCACAATAGTAGCACTTGACTTGTGCTACTTGTAAAAAACTCTAGACTGCATTAAGAGATTTTTTTATAAGGAATAAGAGGAAAAATATACAAAAATGTACTTCCCTTACCCAGGGAAGAATCAATTTTAAGTTCTATGTTTTGTGCGTCTATGATGGATTTTACAATATTTAAACCTATACCAAAACCACCTTTACTTACATCTTCACGGTAGTATCTGCTAAATATTTCATCAACATTTTTTATGCCAACGCCATAATCTTGAAAACTCATATGGCACTTCCCGTCTTTCATATAAAGAGAAATATCTATCTCTGCATTTTCATAAGAGTACTTGATTGCGTTTGATATATTGTTATCTATCACACGTTGGAGTTGTTTTGGATTCATCTCTATTGTAGAGCAAGTTTCTATTTTTGAGTTTATGAGTATCTTTTTCATACGTGCGACTTCACTAAAGTACTCAATTCTATCTTTTAAAAACGCAGCCATATCTATATTTTCTTTCTCATTCGCTAATTGCTCATACTTGATGAGATAATCCATATCGTTATATATGTTAGCAAGAACCTTCGCAGCAGCTTTCATTCTTTGCATATATTTGTTTGGTTCATTTTTTCTGTTATAGAGGTCAATATTTACATTTATGATAGAGAGCGGTGTATTGATCTCATGCACAGAATCTTTTATAAAATTATCCAGCTTCTCATTAACTCTTTTAAATGGCTTTGCAAAGGTTTGTAAAAAAAGCATACTGAGTATAAATACTAAAATAACAACACTAAAGAGAATGAGCATCACTTTTTCATACACTACAGCAAAAGAGAGTTCATTTTTAACAATAAGATAACTCGCTCCAAAATACCTCTCTTGAGGAAGTTTTACAATAAGATAGGCACTGTTATCATCTAAATGATAACCATCTTTAAAATACTTTATCTCATAGTCAATAAGAGTAAAAATTGGTTTAAAACTCTTATCGTACAAACCAGACTCAAAGGTTTTAAACCTTGGATATTCAAAATACTCTTCATTTTGTGAATATTCTTGCATGGATTTTATTACAAGAAGTGATTTTTCTTTTAAGAGGAGTTCATTTTGTATTGCATGTATATTTTTCATATATATAAAATAAAAAAAGAGTGGTGTTAAGAGTATGATTGAAACTAATGCAGTATATATCAAAGCATACTTTGCCGAGTAGTGACTATCTTTCAATTATATATCCTAAACCTCTTCTGTTTTGTATCAACTCATCTGGCAATTTTTTACGAAGATTATTTAACTGAACTCTTATTGTTGCGGGTTCAACATACTCTCCCCACACTTCATCTTGAAACATTTGTGTTGAGACTACTGCGTTTTTATGTTTTATCAGCACTTCAAGTAAATCTTTCTCAGTCTTTCGAAGCACTATCTCTTTATCATGAAGAGATAATTTACTTTTTTTCATGTCATAAAAGATATTACAGCCAATGTTAACTATAGAGCTATCATCACTAGAAACACTTGCTAAAGCCTGATCTATACGCAGTTCTAACTCTTCTAAATCAAAGGGTTTTCGAATGTAGTCACAGCAACCTCTTTTATAGCCCTCTTTTAAGTTAGTTGTGTCCGTCATAGAAGTTAAAAATATAGCAGGTGTACTCACTCCATCTTCTCTTAGTTTTTTTAAAATATCAAACCCATTTAAAGAGGGAACGTTGACATCAAGAAGTAAAATATCATACGACTTCTCATATACAGCATCATATGCCTCTAAACCATCCATAAAACCATCCACTTCATAGCCTATATCGCTTAAAAACTCTTCTATACTAATGCGGAGTGAATATTCATCTTCTAAGAGTAATATTTTCATTTGATCTTTCCATCTATTTTTCTAACAATTTTTCTCTCTAACATCATCTGAATAAGTTCATCTTTTGAGTATGCATCAAACTTCTCATACGCTTCATCCAAAAAAAGCTCCCTATCCTCTTTGTCTATCACATCTTGCATATACACCATTGAATCTGCTGAGTATTTATCATATATATTTTTTTCATATTTTTCTTCTTTGACTACATCATAAAGACTGTTTCTCGTTACATTAATCAAAAAAGATATATCATCCTGAGGATTTCTAAAATAATCTAAATATCTCTCAGGAAGAACAAACAGATAAGCTCCAATAGCAGTAAAACTGCCATCATACATTGTCTCATAAAAAATATATTTATCGTCTTTGTAAAGCACTTGGTTTAACTTCAACTCTTTAAAATCGACTGCGTTTAAGGTTTGGATATGACTATAGTTATAGTTTCTGTTTGAGACAACATAATTGGCAATGCTTAAGTTTTCACTCATTAAAACTGCAGTGTCAGTATGTTTTACATCTAAAAGAACATACAAGTCAACACCCATACTGCTAAAAAACTCTGTAGTTGATTTAAAAAAAGATATAACTTCCATAAATCCAAGAAAGACTTCATCTTTATATACCGGAACTGTGGCTTTAACCCCTAATCTTCTTCCAATTTCTATTGATGTTCGAGGTGTTGTATGCGTTTTAAAATAGTTCAAATCTCCTCTATAATCCCCTATTGGCATACCCGCATACACGTCATCCCAACTTCTTGCAAAAATATTATACTCACTTGTAATAATCTGTGCTCTTACACGTCGCAAAGTATGTTTTTGAACTGTTGTGGTAATATCTGAGAGTATTGTATAGCCTAAATCCTCATCATCATTTTCAAGTGCATTCACAAGGGCTTTATTTTTTGAGAGAAAGAGCGCTAACTCTAAGGCATCCATCTTATGAGATTTTAATTCGGAGTCAAGTGCAAGAGTAAGCTGGTCTAAAATATGGTAAATTTTTTCCTCTTTAATCTTTGCTTTGTTATAAAAAAGGGCCAAAGAGATAATCGCAGCAAAGAGCAGAAAAATAAAAAAAATTTTTTTAAACATAAACCAACCCATTTTTGAATAATAAAAAATTATAACAAGTTTTAAACTTTTTTTGTCTAAAATCATAAGAAAATCAAATAAGAGAGAAAAAATGGTTGATTTAGATACAGAAATCTGCGTTTGTAATAGTATAACTTTAAATGACGGTCTTAATATTCCTCTCGTTTTATCTATGGTAAAACAAAAGAAAATTTAAGCTCTAGATTCTTTAATCGCAGCATATGCTTCGTTAATACTCTGCGTTTTCTCTTGAGCAAATTTCACCATCGCTTCTGGCAAATCTTTACTTGCGATAGAATCATAATGATACTCTTTTACTAATCTTCTATAGTTAGCTTTGATCACATCAAAACTATCAGTTTGCTTGGACTCTAAAACTTCATAATATTTATCTAAGGTATTTACGGCTCTTGTATAGTTGTTTTGCTGATTAGAATTACTAGAATATTGTCTATATTGGAACCGACTTGATCTGGAATATTTTCCTGGGTTCATAATACCAAGTCCAATAAGTAAAAAAAAGTTAAATGGAAAGAAGAGTATTCCAGGTGCAAAAATGAGAAGAAGTATCCCTATTATAACTGTTCCAAAACAGACTCCAAGCCACATTACTTCAAGAAAAACACCAAAAGCAATAATAGCCAAACCCAATATAGTTTTCATACACCTTCCTTTTTTTTGTCGAATTATAGCTAAAGTAATGAAACTAGGATTCTTCGGATAATTATAAACCCACAACCACACAAAGTTTTATACACACTTAGTTATAATTCGCCCAAAGTTTAAGGAAGCAACAAATATGAGCGAAGAAACGAGTAAACCAATTAAAAAATATTATGACTACATAAGTGTAGGAAACCGCACGAATCAGGTAGTTTATTTTGTAGAACAGCATGACAAAACAAATCTCTTTGAGCTTTTTTTAAAAGAGAACTCAGCAAAACAGATTGTAGTTCTTACTAAGAGTAAACGCAACGCAGATGAACTTGGAACTTTTCTTCAAACAAAAAAAATTAACGCAACTGTAATTCATGGAAATCACAGAACATCTCAAATACAAGAAGCAGCAAAAACGTTTAACACTCAAGAGATAAATATTTTAATAACAACAGATAAAATTTTAGAAGCCTTGGAATTAAGTAATATTCAAATGATACTCAATTATGACCTGCCACTCCATCCTGAGAGCTATTTCAAAACTTTACGCTTAGTTGATGAGATTGGAGAGTCTATCTCTTTTGTAAATTCAGATGATGAAAATATGCTAGATACTATAGAATTTATGATGAAGTATGAGATACCACGCCAAGAGATAGAAGAGTTTGAGCATACCGCTCTGCCATCTATTAACCTGCGTTTAAAGCCTCAAAAAGACAAGCTAAAAAAACCTCGTCATAAAAAACCTAAAGTTAAAAAAAGCAAAGAGAAAGAAAAGCAATCAGACTAGGCTCAGTCCAACTTTTCCATTCGCCATATCAATAGAAACAACCTCTATCACAGGGAGATATTGATTGATTGAGAGTATTTCTAAAGGGTGAGTTATTCTTTTTTGACTCATTTTTGAGATATGAATCATCCCATCATTTTTCAGCCCTATATCTACAAAAGCTCCAAAATCTGCAATATTTCGAACTATACCTGAAACAAAACTACCCTCTTTGAGCATTTTAATATCTGTTAAACCCTCTTTAAATGGTATAGCAGGCAGATCTTCTCTAGGGTCAAATCCCGGTTTTTGCAGCTCTTTGATAATGTCTTTGAGCGTTTCTTCTCCAACTCCCAACTCTTTAGCTTTTGTTTTGATATCTAAAGATGGTAAATCCAAACCATTGAGAGTTTTTGCAACCTCATAACTCTCAGGATGAATTCCGCTATTATCAAAGAGATTTTTTCCATTTTTGATTCTTATAAATCCAGCCGCTTGCTCGTACGCTTTTTTACCCAAACCTTTCACTTTTAAAAGTTGGTTTTTAGTACTAAAGTTTCCATTTTCATCACGAAAGTCTATGATGTTATGTGCAATTTTCATCCCGATACCTGCTACATGAGAAAGTAAAGATGCTGAAGCAGAGTTAATATCTACCCCGACACGATTCACCAAATCACAAGTAACATCATCAAGTCTTTTATGTAAAAGCTTCTGGTCAACATCGTGCTGATACTGCCCTATTCCAAGTGATTTTGGGTCTATTTTTACAAGTGCTGCCATCGGGTCACGAAGTCTTTGTGCTATAGATATCGCTCCGCGAATAGTTACATCTAAGTTAGGGTACTCCTCTTGCGCTAATTGCGAAGCTGAATAAACTGAAGCACCCGCTTCTGACACAACTGTGTAACTAAGGTTAGCATTCTCTTGGCTATTTAAACGAGCAAAAAACTCTTGCGTTTCACGCGAGCCTGTTCCATTGCCTATTGCTACACCACTAATGTTGTATTTCTTTGCAAGTTGTAAAACTCTATTTTTAGAATTTTCATAATCTTTTTTAGGTTCAGTGGGGTAAATAACTGCTGATTCTAAATAGTTTGCATTCTCATCTATAACAGCTAATTTACACCCACTTACAAACGCAGGATCAACTCCTAAAATAACCATATTTGTAACGGGTGCACTCATGAGAAGTTGACCAAGGTTTTTACCAAATACAGAGATTGCAGCTGCATCTGCTTTTTCTTTTAACTCCCCTTGTACTTCTCTCTCTATTGATGGAAGTAAAAGTCTTTTAAGCCCATCTTTATAAGCCTGAAATAGCAAATCTTTTGAACTTGAAGCATTACGAGGAATTTTGTACTGCTTGATATTTTCTTCAATCCGCTCTACATCAATGCTTATTTTAACAGACAACTCTTTTTCTTTAACAGCTCGCATAATTGCCAAATATCTGTGTGAAGGGATATAAGCAACTTTTTCTGACTTCTCAGCCAAGTTTTTAAAAACGCCATTTTCATTAAAAGTTTTTGTTTTTTTTGTTTGTATATTTCCATAGCGTTGCATAGAGTTACGAATGGCTTCTCTCTCCCGTGGCTGTTCAGCGTAACGCTCCGCTAAAATATCTTGAGCACCTTTTATAGCTTCTTCTACTGAGCTAACATCGCCTTTTACAAACTTCTTTGCTTCACTTTGAAATTCGGCAGTTGTTAACCTTGCGTTTGAAAGAGAGTTCGCTAAAGGTGTAAGTCCTTGAGATATTGCTATAGTCGCACGAGAAGATTTTTTCTCTTTAAAAGGTCTGTAAATATCTTCCAATACTCTTAGCGTGTCCGCTTCTTTTATACTTTTTTTGAGTGCATCCGATAAAACGGCACGCTCTGTTATAAGACGGGAAATTTCTTCTTTTCTCTCTAGTAGTTTTTTGCAACTAAGATATATTGTCTCAAATTCACGAAGAACCTCATCATCAGCACCACCAGTCATCTCTTTACGATAACGTGCAATAAAAGGTATGGTTGAGCCTTCATCAAGGAGTTTTAAAATATTTGTAATATGCTCTTTTTTAAGAGCTGTTTTTTTACAAAGTGTGTCTATCAAATCAGTCATATTTCTCTTTTTTTCGAATTATACAACAAGTAAAACATCATATATCCACACTAACACCGTATTTCATAATAGTTGCATCATAATTTAACTTTTCTTTAATTTTCTTACCAAAAAGCTCCATTTTATCCATCTCACCATGAATCAGATATAAATTTTTCAACTCTTTGCAACTGCCTATCCACTCTATGAGATCATCTTGGTCTGCATGAGCTGAAAAGCCATTAATAGTCTGTATTTGTGCTTTTACTACGATATCTTCGCCATATATTTTTACATACTCATCACCATCAATGATTTTACGTCCTAAAGTCCCATCAACTTGAAAACCAACAAAAATAACCGTATTGTCTTGATTCCATAGACGATGTTTTAGATGATGCATTATTCTTCCACCATGACACATTCCGCTTCCGGCTATAATAATTGTACGCTCTTTTACTTTGTTGATTAATCTTGATTCTTCTACTGTAGTTGTGAGTTCGAGTGAGGCAAATGAAAATGGATCATTATCATTAAGAGCATGCTCTTGGACTTCATCGCTTAAATGGACAGGGTATTTATTGTAGAGTCTTGTTGCTTTAATGGCCAGAGGACTATCGAGAAAAACTCTACATTTTGGCAGTTTGCCATCTTCTTGCATTTCATGCAGTAACCACAATATCTCTTGCGTTCTCTCAAGTGCAAATGATGGAATAAGAACATTACCATCTCGCTCTAGTGTAGCTATAACCGTCTGCTTAAACTCTTTAATACTCTCTTTTATAGCCTTATGTTTTCTATCTCCATAAGTTGACTCAACAAAGAGCGTATCAGTCTCTTCTATCGTATCAAGTGGATCTATTATTAATCTATGCTTACTTCCTATGTCTCCTGAAAACACTACGCGCTTGGAAGTCTCATCTTCTTTATAATCTAAAATCACAAAAGCACTGCCCATGATATGCCCTGCGTTTTTCAGAGTAACTTTTAGCTGATTTGGCAACTCACAAGTCTCATAATATTCCAACAGATGCCAGCTTTTTAAAAACACTTGTTCTACATGTTCAATAGTATATAAGGGCTCTAGGATGTTTGCTTCTTCACCACGTCTTTGTGCTTTACTTCTAACAGTTTTGTACTCTTCTTTGAGTATCTTTGCACTATCAAGTAACATTATATTTGCTATATCTTGAGTTGCCTGCGTTGCAATAATTTGGCCTTTAAAGCCATCTTTAACAAGCTTTGGTAATCTTCCAATATGATCAAGATGAGCATGAGTGATTATCAAATAATCAATCTCACTCACTTCAAAACCAAAAGCATCATAATTTTGTTTTACAAGTTCATCACTCCCTTGAAACATTCCACAGTCTATAAGAATATTAAGTTCACCAACATTTACCAGATGACAAGAACCCGTTACAGTCTCAGCAGCTCCATATGATGTCACTCTAGCCATAAAAACACCTCCACATAAATTACATATCAAATATCATAACATATATGTCTTATGAAAAATATATAACTACTTTTTAGGCATCTCTACAGTAAAATAATCTCCTTCAACTTTGTGAGTTATCTTATCCTGAACAACATCTTTTGGAACAGTATAGGAAGTTGAAAAATATCTTGAGTTGTAAAAATATCCTTCATCACTTTTTTCTTCTTGTTTCATATCCATGCTAATAGTGAGCATATCATCCTTAACCATAAAGTTAAGCGCATCTGCCTTTGCACCATTGAGCTTTATACGATAGAGATACTTATCTTTTAAATCTTCAAACAGAGGTTTTTTCACAAATAGTTCAGGATGCTTAGATTTTTGTTCCATCATATATTTATTTTCTTTTTTCAGATTAGAGATAGACTTCTCATACTGTTTGATTAATGCGTTATTTCTATCAATTTCTTTATTGACATCAACATTAAGCAACCCAAATGCCTCTAAGGAACTCGTTACTGCAAATGTTGCAATAACAGAGTATAAAATTAATCTCTTCATGAAACTCTCCTTAAGTCACTACATATTTATTTAACTTCAATAGAACGTGTGTTTACCTTGTCATCTACCTTTGGAATAACAACTTCCAAAACGCCGTTGTCAGTTAACGCATTAATATTTTCAACATCCGCATTATCTGGTAGATTAAAACTACGTGAAAATTTTCCAAAACTAGTTTCAACTTTATAATAATCTTCTTCTTTTACTTCTTTTTTAAAGTTACGCTCTCCGGAAATAGTAAGTTGACCATCTTTTATATCAACTTTTATATCTTCTTTTTTCACTCCAGGAAGATCCACATCTATGTGGTAAGCATATTCTCCTTCGCGTGTATTCACACTTGGTGCAAAACCACTAATTCCACTTTCTCTATCACTTGATGGATAACTTCGAATCATACGATTCTCTAAATCTCTTAATTCTCTAAATGGATTAAATCTTGTTACTAACATAATAAACTCCTCAAATTTTAATTTCGACGAGATTATTACATAACAGAAAACTAATGTCTGCCACCTAAGTGGCTAAAAATTTAAAAGGGAAGTTTATCGAGGAGTTTTTGAAGATTTTTAAGCTTTAGTTGTTTACGAGAGAGTTCTAAAACTCCCTCTTTTTTAAGTTTTTGAAGATTACGATTGACCACTTTACGTACAGAACCTACCATAGAAGCAATCTCTTCATGAGAAAGATTTCCAATTAGCTTTAAAGAATATTCACCATTATTTTTCTCAACAAAACTTGCAAAAAGTCGTATGAGACGTTGATAGACATCATATAAAGAGAGGTCTGTCGCCAAATCTTCTATCCCACGTAGTTGTTTGGCAATATATGGAAAAAAATAACGCTGAAATTCTGAATCATTTTCAATGAGTTTACGTACATTTTCGATTGGAACTTCCACAACTTGCGAATCTTCTAAAACTGTAGATATATATTCGTGTATATTGTTATCTAAAAGAGTAATAACATCAAACATATCACCTCTTGATAGAAGATACAAAATCTGTTCTCTGCCTGTATCAATATTTACCTGAGAGATTTTTATCTTACCATCCATAATAAAATAAAAATTCTCTTTGGTATCAAAACTATCAAAGGCACAATTCCCTTTAGTATATAAAATATGCCGATGTTTTTCAATAGAAGATAAAAAATCATCTTTTTCTAATTTATTGAGAATCAGTTGATTTGTTGCGAGAGATAAGTCGACACTATTTTTCATAATTCCTCCATAACTATCATGTATGGGCAATTATATCTTGATATATTTAATCATTGTACTTTAGAATTTTGTTCTATAAGAGCAATGCTTACACAACTCTTCAACTATCTCTCCTTTTTTAAAGCCTTGTATCATATTTTTTGCGCGAGGTTTTTCTAAAAGAGAAGCTAGGTTTTCACTCTTAAGAGAACCCAAATTTATGATAGCTTCATAGTCAAAACAGCAAGGCACTAGCTCACCAGTGCTCAAGATTGCCATCTGTCCGCTTAGTCCATGGCAAGTACCTTTATCTCCAACATAAGGAGCATCAAGAGATGGCCACTCAAAAAGTGAATCGAAATTAAAAAGCACTTTATTCATTAAACGCAGCGTATCTTGTAACTCTACTCCTAGTTTTTCAGCCATAAGCTTTCTAACCTCTGTGTTGTATTCCTCTTGTGAGTTATCTTCTTCTTTGTTCCAGAGTCTATAGTTTATAAAAGACTTACTATTTAACGCTCTAAAACCCAGAGTAAACGCAGCGATGTTTTCTATGTACTTCTCTAAAGAGATTGGAAGTTTGTTGCCTCTGTAGCTATTGAGTGAGAAATTTATCTGTTTAATACAAGGATGATTCAGTGCTTCTATATGCCAAGGTTTTAAGTAATACCCAGCAGTTGTAATATGTACATTAAGACCAGCTTCGTGACTTATATCTAGATATTCTCTTATATTTTCGACTAAAAGTGGATCACCAACAACATGATAAGCGATGTCTTTGGTAAAAGCTTTTACCTCTGCGTTTATCTTTGTAAAAAGTTCTAGCTCCATAGTGGAGAGTAAACGCGTGGCTGAGGGACAGAAGTCGCAAGAGAGTCCACATTTTGAGGTTAATTCTATGTAAACTTTATGCATATTTTTACTTGACCTTATTGTGTAGCTAATAATTTAGCAATTGTATCTTCTTTTTCTAAAACTATTATAGAGTCACTGCAATCTAAAATCGCACCACTACTTATATCTTTAAGCAAATCATCATCAATATTTCCCTACTCTACAACTAATAAAATTAAAACTAGAGAATTATCATGGCAAACAGATTAGAAATAGAAGACTCACCTTATTTACAACAGCACAAAGACAATCCCGTTGATTGGTGGCCTTGGTGCGATGAAGCCTTTGCTAAAGCAGAGGCAAAATAAAGCAATATTTATATCAATAGGTTACTCCTCGTGTCATTGGTGTCATGTAATGGAAGAGACAGTATTTGAAAATCAAGAGTGTGCTGACATATTAAACGCAGGTTTTATTTCCATCAAGGTTGACCGTGAAGAGCGACCCGATATTGACAAACATTTTCAAGAAGTGCATCAACTTTTAAATCGTCGNTCAGGCGGATGGCCGACTTCTATTTTCTGTACACCTCAAAACAAGCCATTTTTTGCAGGAACCTACATTCCTCCTGAGTCAAACGCAGGTAGCATAGAAGGCATGGGCTTTAAAGAACTTACTCGTCTCATCGCTTTAAAAGTTGAGGAGATGGATCCAAAACTTTTTCAAAATGCAGACGAAGTAGAAAGATTTTTAAATCAGGTTTCTCATCCACAAGAGGCTACAGTTTTAAAAGAAGAATTTTCTAAAAACTTTATGCTTCAAGCCAAGAACAACTACCAAACAAAAGATGGCGGTTTCTCAGTTGCACCAAAATTTCCGCACACTTCAACACTCAACACTCTGCTCACCATAGATAAACTCTATGATGACAAATCTGCTAAAGCTATGGTCATAGAGACGCTAAACGCAATGAAAAAAGGTGGCATCTATGATCTCGTTGATGGCGGTTTTTGTAGATACTCCACTGACAATATGTGGCTAGTTCCACACTTTGAAAAAATGCTTTATGATAATGCCCTACTTTGTGAGATTTACACAAAAGCTTACTTGACATACAAAGATGAAACTTATCTTCAAACTGCAAAAGAGATTGCTGATTTTTGGCAAAATTTTATGAGTGAAGATAATCTTTTTTACAGTGCAAGTGATGCTGATAGTGAAGGTGAAGAGGGAACGTATTTTGTATATGGATACGATGAAGTTTATAAGATTTTAGAAGAAAACGGATATGAAAATATTGAGAGTATTTTAGAAGCAATGTCAATCACTCATCATGGAAATTTTGAGGGCAAAAGCATCATCAGATTTGAGAATGGTATAGTTCCTGAGTGGTTTAAAGAAGTCAAACCCGTACTGCAAAAACTAAGACAAAAAAGAGAATATCCTTTCATAGATAGAAAAGTTCAAGTTTCATGGTCAAGCATGATGATTAACGCTCTTTTTACACTCAGTACAATCGATAAAAAATATGCTCAGACAGCCATAAAAAGTCTTGATGCTCTTTTAAAAACAATGTTTATAGATGGAACTCTTTATCATACAACGCTCATCCATAAAACACCCAAAGTTGAAGCATTCCTTGAAGACTACGCTTTTCTTTCTCAGGCACTTCTAAACGCATATAAACAGACTTCAGATGAGGTTTATCTCATAAATGCACAAAGATTTGTAAACAGTGCTCTGGAGAATTTTTATGACAAAGGCCAATGGAACTTTAGTGTAGGAGAGTTTACTACAAAAGCTGAAACATCTGACAGCACGTACACAAGTTCAGTAAGTATTATGATAGATGTTCTTATCTCTTTAGGAACACTTATTGAAGATGAAAAGTATACTCACTTTGCGTTTAAGACTATGGAGTACAACTCTTATGACATGGGACGTAAACCTATCTATTATCCCTATATGCTTACTCAGGTTTTTAGATATTTAAAAGGAGAGAGAGTTATCAAAGCAACTCAGAAAAATCTTAAAAACAACTCTCTTGCCTTAGCTTCTTTAGAGTATCCATTTATCTTATTTAAAGTGAGTGAAGATACAGGTTTTATGATATGTGGCGACAAAAGCTGTTTTGCAAACACGTCTAACATAGATGAAGTAAACGCACTTATACTCAAATCGCTATGATAAGCCTCAATACATATATACATATTTTTGATATAATTTTACTTTAAAATATAAAAGGTTATTTATGCTTAAAACATTGGGAAAGTTTATATTTATGATTGAACGTGGATATAAACATATTAAAATCTTCAAACAAACTTTTTATCATCCATTTATTACACTCAAACCAGCTTATAAAAAACTCTCTCTTGATCGGCAAGAGTACTCAAACGCAGTGCTAGATTTTTTAAATATTGAAGTTGCAATAGTAGGTGAACTTCCTAAAAAAGACAAAATTCTTTACGCAATTAACCATCGTTCTCTTTTAGACATTATTGTCATGGAAAACATCTTCGCAAAATATAACAAAAGTGGAACCTGGATAGCAAAACAAGAGCTATTTGACCACCCTTTTTATGGTAAATTTTTTAAATATAGTGGATGTATGAGTGTTGATTTAAACAGTGGCAAAGGGATGTTGACATTTTTTAAATCACTTAAAAAAACACTCTCAAAAGTGGATGATTTAAACGTCTATATTTTTCCTGAGGGAGAGAGACATAAGGGTAAAAACATCACTTCTTTTCAAAGTGGCGCTGAAAAAATAGCCAAAGCAAACAATCTTGATATTGTCCCTGTTTTCATAAATGACGAACTCGAAAAACTCTTTAAACATGCCCCTTATAAAGAGAGAAAAATTGTTCAAGTATATATTGGCGATATAATAAAAGAAGGCAATTTAGAATTTAACTATAAAGTTTTGATGAACAAAGCACACAAGGAAAGTAGCAAGTGAGTACAATGACATTAGGCGTAAACATAGACCACGTAGCAGTTTTAAGAGAAGCTAGACAAGTAAATGATCCCGATATTCTTCAAGCTCTTTATGTAGCTTGTGAAAATGGTGCACAACAGATAACTATTCACCTCCGTGAAGACAGACGCCACATTCAAGATAGTGATGTCAAAAACATTATGATGCACTCAAAACTTCCCGTAAATTTAGAATGTTCTATCAACAAAGACATCTTAAATATAGTAAGTAAAATCAAACCCCACCGCGCAACTTTAGTACCTGAAAAACGCGAAGAAGTGACAACTGAAGGCGGACTTGATGTTTTTACTTACTCTAATGAAGTAGCGCATGCTATAGAGCAACTTCACGACTCACTCATTCCTGTTTCACTTTTTGTAGACCCAAGCATAGAAGCGATGAACAAGTCAAAAGAGCTGGGAGCTGAAATGGTTGAACTGCACACGGGAACTTTTGCAAATCTTTTTGCCATGCTTCACTCAAACTTACCACATTCAAACCACTCGGTTAAAGAGTTCGAACTGCCACGTTATGAGCTTTCAANTAGACTTGAAAAATCTTTAGAAGACATCAAAAACGCAGCTAAACGTGCNNATAAGTTAGGTCTAGAAGTTGCAGCAGGACATGGTCTGAACTATCATAACGTTCATGAAATGATGAAAATACGAGAGATAATTGAGTTAAACATCGGTCAAAGCATCATCGCTAGAAGTGTTTTCACTGGCTTAGCCGAGGCTGTTAAAGAGATGAAAAGACTCACTACTCGCTAGATGGAAATTTTTCAAAAATCCGTTTTAAAAAACGCAACTCAAGATGAAAGTAAAGTAGCTCTTAGATGGGCAGAGTTTCAAAAGTATAAAGACAAAATCGACTTTATAAAAACAGTAAAAGAAGAAAAATATCAAGATGGTTTTTTAAAAGATATCTTTGAAAACTGTTTAGGCTACACACTCGATAGCACAAATCCCAATGACTTTAATCTTGAGCGAGAAAAGAAAAACGAAACAGACGCAAAAAAAGCAGATGGTGTCATCTATGTAAATAACGAAGTTATTGGCATCATCGAACTCAAAGCACAAGACACAAAAAATCTTGACAAGATAGAAGCACAGGCATTTAACTACCACAACTCACACTCTGCCTCAAAATACATCATCATCTCAAACTTTGATGAACTGCGTTTGTACATAGACAAAAAAACAGCCTATGAAAGCTTTTCACTTTTTACTCTTGATTATGAGCAGTTTAAAAAGCTTCATTTACTTTTATCTTACGAGAGCATCAAAGAGAACATCCCACAAAAACTCAAAGAAAAATCAGCTACTTTTGAGCAAGATATATCTAAAAAACTCTACAAAGATTTTTCACTTTTTAGAACTCATCTTTTTCAAAATATCATAGAAAACAACACTCATGAGGATAAAGCCAAACTCCTGCGTTTAACACAAAAGCTCTGCGACCGCATTATCTTTATACTTTTTGCAGAAGATAGAGGGCTTCTCACGTCAAACACCATCAAAGAGATACGAGAACGCCACCGTAACGACGGTTTTGGCGATAGAAGTATGTATGACTACTACAAACTCTACTTTCATGCCATAAACGCAGGAAATGAAAAACTAGGCATTCCAAAGTATAACGGCGGACTTTTCGCACTTGATGAAGAGTTAGACACACTTAAAATAGACGACAACATACTCGATATGCAAGCTCAAACGCTCAGTGATTATGACTTTATGAGTGATGTAAGTGTAAATATTTTAGGGCATATATTTGAGCAGAGTTTAACCGACTTAGAGGAGATAAACGCAAGCATAGAACACACTGCGTTTGATGCTAAAAAGTCTAAACGCAAGAAAGATGGCGTTTTTTATACTCCCGAATACATTACAAAGTACATAGTGGACAACACACTTGGAAAACTTTGTGAAGATAAACGCAGCGAACTCAAGCTCGTAGAAATATACTCACCAAAAAATCCTAAAAAACCAACAAAACAAGANCAACTACAAAAAGAAAACTTAGAGACATATAGAAACTGGCTACTAAATCTCAAAATCCTAGACCCAGCGTGCGGAAGTGGTGCGTTTCTCAACCAAGCCCTAGACTATCTCATAAAAGAGCATGAATCTCTGCAAAAAGACTTGGTAGTTATGGGAGACATAACTGCTTACTACGAGATAGAAAAAAACATCTTAGAAAACAATCTCTACGGCGTAGACATAAACGAAGACGCAGTAGAAATCGCAAAACTTTCTCTTTGGCTTAGAACTGCTAGTAAGGGAAGAGAGCTTACGAAGTTGGCGGATAAAATCCTTTGTGCAAACTCACTTTTAGATATGCCATTTGATGAGGGAAGTTTTGATGTTGTTATAGGGAATCCGCCTTATGTAAATGCAAGAAATATGAATAAAAAT
>JGI11705J14877_10001015_pt1 | contig 16470 bp, 7 predicted proteins | sample Etolaghawater15m_FD_14877 | JGI IMG/M metagenome (IMG submission 14877)
CGCTCCAGAAAACGGACGCGGTCTAAATCTTGCGAAAGGTACTGAACCAGGGTTTCGCCATCTTGTCCTTCCGCTTTGATAAATTGCTGGTTTTCGTTTTTTTGAGTACGAAAGATCACCTCACCAGGGTTTTGACTGGCGTCTTCACCCAGAATGACCGCCAATCGATACCAGATGCTCGAACGAAAATGATCTTCGAAAAAGGTTCGGCCGTATTTCTGATGCGAGGATTTAAAGATTTTTGAAAGGCGCTTTAGATGCGGGCAGGTTCTACTTTTAGACAGGTTGCAGGTGCAGAACCGCTGGTTCAATTGGAAATCGTTTCCGGGGACCAAAAATGCAATCCCTGGTCGATTGTCGGAAGTTTCGGGCAGCAGGGCCATTCCATCACGGAAGAATTCAATTTGTTGCAGTTCAGAAGATGTCATTTTTTAGGTCGCGTTGCTTTTCATATAAGCGTTTTTAAATCTGAAATTAAATATTTAAGGCGTAAACTTAATCCGCGCGTTGATGCTTGGGTCAAGTTTCCCGCCCAGATGCTTGATGTAGGCGATTAGAGCGTCTCTTAGGAAAGTGGCCGAATCAAACCGATCGATGGTTTTGACAAAAGCGGTATAGCCATCTCCTCCTTTTGCCAGATATGAATTTGTTACGATACGGTATGATTTTTTAAGATCAATGGGGTTGCCGTTAATAAGGATGTTTTCACAGACCTTTTTCTTCGGATTCATTGTGAAGCGAATGCCGTCGGATACCTGCGGAAAAGCCCCTTCGCCCGGTTCAATGGTCCCAATGAAATCAAAAAGGGCTTGAATCTGGGCGCCCGTTACTTTTAGAAGTACCACAGAGCTGTCAAAGGGAAGGCTGTTGTAGACGGATTTCCGGGTAACCGGCCCTTCGGGAATGCCGGCCCGAATGGCACCACTGTTGGTCAATGCAAAATCCGGGTTAAATCGCCGTAAATACCAGCGCATGGCATCGGCCACCAGATCGCCCAGGGGAGTCTCGCGGTATCTTCCATGGTCATTTTCAAAAACACCTTTTGCATCCCCAATTTTCTCATCCAGCAATCGATCCACTTTGTCAGCGTAAGGTTTAAGCAGTGCCAGAAGCTGCGAATCTTCTTTAATGGGTTTTCCGATGAAAGGAAATGTCTTTTGCCCGTTCGATGCTCTGACAACCCGTTTCAGGTTGATGGGAATCAGTTCCATATCAAAATCGACAATCCTTTTGTCCTGAACCCACAGATCGATTTTCCCAAGAACAAGCCCCCAGTGCCATGCCTGAACGATCAGCGTTTGATGCTCGGCATCAGGACCTGAGATTATCAAGGGAGCTTCCAGTTTTATATCCGTGTTGCCGTCAACGATCAGGTCAATTCCGGCCACTTGCGCGGCCAATCGTTTGGAGCCCCTGTTAAGGCCCTCATAAATCCCCAGATGGGTGAGGGCGATAATCACATCCGAGCGTTCCCGCAGGTAGGGTACCAGTTCTTTGGCGACGTCAATCTCATCTTCAAAAATAAGATCTTTGATATGGTCGGGGTTCCCGGTAACTTTGGTTTCGGTGGTGGTGAGCCCGAAAATGGCAACTTTAAATCCGTTGAACTGCTTAATAATATAGGGAATCGTCAGGTGGTCACCATTGCTAGTCTTTATGTTGGCGGAAAGGAAAGGGAACTTTGCAAGATTCATTTGTTCTTTGAGCACATCAATCGGATGGTCAAATTCATGGTTCCCCAGAACCATTGCGTCATACCCCAAATAATTAAATCCCAGAATGTCCGGTTCGGCTTTAAAGAAATTGGATACAGGCTGCCCGGTGTTCAGATCTCCCGCATCCAGTAGGAGAACATTTTCGTGGGTGTTTCTGATTTCTCTTATGAGCGTAGCGTGGGCTGGAAGGCCGCCCACATCCGGTACGGAAAGATTTGAAAACTTGACAGGGTGACCGTGCACGTCATTGGTAAAAAGCACTGTCAATTGATGGATTATAGCGGCGTTTGATGTGCCATTGTGAGGGGAGGCGCCGTCCGCATTTGAAAAAACGAGTATTATGATCGCCAACAATCCGATTTGTACGGCGATTTTTATGTTTCTGATAAGGAACAAGGTCATTTCATGGAGTCTTTGTTTGGGTTGCAATGCAGTAGGGTCAATGTTATAATCCCAAAACGTTTATTTTTGGTTCATTTCAAACCTCAAAGTATATCTTTTTTAAAAGGGTGATCAATGAAAAAATTATGGTGGGTGCTGATTCCGTTGTGTGTGGTGTTTTTTTGCGATCCCGGGTGGGCCGAGCTTTCTTCAAAGGAACAAAATGAGTTGAAAGCGGCCTATAAAACGATTCTGGCCAAACGAAAGGGACCTTTTACCATCAATACCTGTACCTGCACCAACGGCAAGCTGGCGCCGGTAGCGGACAAAAACATGCGCGTCCGCCCCAACCCGTGCCGGGAGCTGGAAGGGGCTGGGCAACTTTTCTGCTCGGCGTACCGGAACAAGTTCGCCGAGACCCTCGCCCGACACGGTGTATACGTGGGAAACATATTTTCAAACGAGGTATTTTTGTGGGACGACAACCCGGACCATCACCGTGTGGTCAAAGGGTTCCTCCTGGAAAAATATTACATGGATACCCACCCGGACTCCAAGCTGACCATGTCCCGCGCCTACGGAGGGATTTCAGGTACCGAGTTTGAGGTGAAATATGCACCCATGTTCTTTGCCAAATACTATGCCCTTGACGACTGGAAGGATTTCCATAACTACCTGCTGCAATATGAAATGCAGCGGCGCTTTTTTTGTAGATGCAACCTGGGGCTGATCAACGATATCAGAAACCTCTCCCTGGTCATTTATCGAAACTACGCCCCCTTTAAGCCGGTAAAGGACCTGGTGCACAACCGGCTCTCTTCGAACCTGGTGTCGCTTATTGAAGACTTTCAGAAAAAACATCCCCAGGACCAAAAAAACGCGGAAAAATATGCGCGTCTCATTCAAATGATCCGAAGCCTGACCTATGTGGATCAAGGCCAGTTGAAGGGGTATCTACAGGATATTTCGGACCCGGGCATTCGAGACCGGATCAAGAATATATTGGATATTCCCAAAAATGCGCCTTTACGACTACTTCAACATCTGGCGGATCTGGTGGTGGCGTCTCGAGAAACGGTGGCAGCCAAGAAAATCAAGCCTGAAAAGGCGGTAATCTTGATCGACCTGAATGTTTCCGCCAACCTGCTTATTTTGATGACCACCAACCGGCTCATGGAACTGGAGCGGGACTGGACGGTTCGGGAGCTCCTTGACATCTTAAAGGACACCCTGGCCGGCAGTTATGGTGCCGGACTGATGAGTCATCGCGAATATGAAACCGGCATATCGACCCTGAACAAATTGGAGAGCAAAAAGGATTTGACCCTGGGCGATGCAAATAGCTCCCTCAACCGTGCCGGTTTGGCTGTGGAGTGGGCTCAAGCCTCCATTCGAACGGCCTTTTCAGACGTATGGGAGCCCTGGGTATATCTTTTTCCGGAAGTTCAGCGGATCAATGACGACATCATTCGTTCTTCCCCCCTGATGGCCTATGCCAACATTATCACATCCCTTCGCGGACTTCTGTTGAGCAAACTGGAGCTGAATCATCATATCCTGGGGAAAACCTATGTGGAGGGCGTCAGGGCCTTGAATCCCGGTCTGGCCCTGGGACCGCTCGCCTTTTTCCATGAAGATCAACAGCGCTATAACAGGGAAAATATCCTGGCGCTGGAAACCACCAACGCTGAACTGGAGCCTGTGGCAGGGATCATCACCAAGGACGAAGGGAACGTGGTTTCTCATGTGCAGTTATTGGCGCGCGCCCTCGGCGTTCCCAATGCGGTTTTCCTGGACATGGTTTACAGACATCTGGCCTCGGTCGAGGGGAAATCCCTTTTCTATGCCGTTACACCGGCCGGCCGGATTATTCTCAAGGAAAGCGCAAAGATGGATCAGGTGGACCGATTGATCCTCTCTGAATACGAAAAAAATATCAAGCGCACCAACGACGCGGATATCAAAGGCCAATCCAGTAAGCTGGCCATCGACGCCGCGCGGCTGAATCTCAAGGAAACCCGGGTGCTTGGCCTCGATGATCTGAGGCGAAAGGATTCAGGGATCGTCTGCGGGCCCAAAGCGGCTTTTCTAGGGGAATTGAAATACCATTTCCCACAGAATGTGGCTCGGGGTGTGGTGATTCCTTTTGGCATTTACAATGCGCATTTTGAGAATGCAAAAGTGGTGTTGCCAGGCAATTTCAAGAATAAAGGGATTGCCGTTGAAGGTGAGCCCCTGAACATATTTGTAAAACGCACCTATGATACTTTTTTCAATCAGTTGCTGAAGGATCCCAAAATGTCATCCGCGGCGCTGGCACAATGGATTCGTCCCCGGCTGGAGGTTATCCGTTATTCCATTGACAAAATTGATCTGGATCCATCTTTTGTGAAGGCCCTCAGAGAAGAGATTGCGTCTCAGGGACTTTTTGCCGATGCTGAAAATGAGCGTCTGAACGGCGTTTTTGTACGCTCCGATACCAATGTGGAAGACATGCCCAACTTTAACGGGGCAGGACTCAATTTGACCATCTTCAATCTCATGACCTTTCAGGACGTGTTGAAAGGTATCAAAGAAGTCTGGGCGTCACCTTTTACGTATCGGTCATTTTCGTGGCGGCAGACGGTGATCAGCGATCCGAATCTGGTCTTTCCCTCAATTGTGGTGCTGGAATCGGTGCCATCTGAAAAATCCGGTGTTTTGATTACGGCAGATGTGGATACAGGCGATCCGGACAAGATGACCATTGCCACAGCGGAAGGGGTAGGTGGTACGGTCGACGGCTCTCCAGCGGAGACGCTGCTTTACAGCCCGGATGAAACTATTTTGTTGAACCAGTTCAAATCTCCNACCCGCCGAATGCTGATTCTGAAAGGGAAGGGGGGCAGCCAAATGGTGCCTGCCACGGGTGCGGAACGGGTGTTGACAGATCAGGAGCTGAACGCGCTGGTGGGTGCCGCGGTGAAGATCAAGAAGGAATTCAGCCCTGAAAAGGGTGCCGGCGGTGATTTGTTGCCCTGGGATATTGAATATGGCTTTGTCGGCGGCAAACTCTATCTTTTTCAAACCAGACCCTTTGTGGGAAACAGCGATCTTAGGAATCTTCCGGCGCTTGCGGCACTGGACAAAGGCTTTAAAGAGAAAGAAAACCAGCCGTTTTCCTTGAATGAAAAAGTGAAGTGGCAGCCCTGATTTATTTTTGTGATTAGACCCTAGTGTTCTGTTATGTCTATAATGTCGTAAAGATGCGTCATTCCGGGCTTGACCCGGAATCCAGAATCTCCGAATTCGCCACAAATACTGGATTCCGGCTTTCGCCGGAATGACGTGGATGATGCTTCGTTATCTTTCATTCCAGACACTTGATATATGACACGACACTAGTTTTCACGGGACTGAGCAAAACCCGAAGCAAAAACTGATTGCCAAGTGGTTTCCAAGTTTTTTCCCGACCATCCCGCCATTTTAAACAATGGCGGGATGGTCATTTTTGAGGATTGAAAAATGGCTTCCATAAAACGATTCTTTGACGATTTTGTCGCGGCAGCCGGAGAAAACAAAGGCCTTTTTCTACCGCTTTTCGGCTGTTTTTTTCTGGTGTTGTTCAGTTACAGTTTTATTCGGCCGGTTTGCGAGTCCCTTTTTTTATCGTCCTGGGGGGCTTCAAAAATGCCCCACGTCTGGATCATATCGGCCGCCGCCACAGCCGCGGTGGTATGGGTTTACAATAAGTTTGTTGTTTCCGCCTCACCTTCACGGCTTTATGCCGTGAGCAATTTTATGGCGGTTGCTTTTTTTCTCCTGTTCTATCTTTATTTTTCCGCCAAAAACAAGGGTTTTTCGCTGACGGCCTTTATTGTTAAAGACATCTATGTGGTCATCCTCATAGAGCAGTTGTGGACATTTTGTGATGCCACATTCTCAGAGAAGCGGGCCAAAATTCTTTATGGTTTTCTGGCGGGAGGGTGTTCCATCGGCGGTATCGTGGCCAGCGTTCTGACTGCCGAACTGGCCTCTGTAATGGGGTCCAAGAACCTCATATTCGTTGGTTGCGGCGCCTTGCTGATGGGGGTATGGTTGTTCACCTATGCCAACCACAAGGGAAGTACGGTATTGAGCCGGGCCCGGAAAAAAGAGGCCATAGACACTCAGACGGAAAAGGACAAGAGGGGCATCTGGGGCGGTTTTGATGTGGTATTGAAATCAAAATATTTGGTCTTAATTTGCATCATGCTCATGCTGAGCCAGTTTGTGACGGCCCTTATTGGACTGCAATTCAACCAGGTGTTGGAAGTTCAGGTTACCGAGCTCGATTTGAGGACAGCTTACCTGGCCAAGTTCTATGGCGCCACCAATGTCATTTCACTGATCCTGCAGTTTGGGATCAGTGCGCCCATGCTCCATTTTTTGGGATTGCTGCTGTCGTTGGTGCTGGTGCCGGTCATCATGGGTACGGGATCCTTCGTGTTCTTCTTTTTGCCGACCATGGGTGTGCTCTTCGGAACCCGTCTGGCCAACAAGAGCCTGACGTATTCCATCTTTCGTTCGGCAAAGGAAATCCTCTACATCCCGCTGAGTTACATTGAAAAATACAAGGGCAAAGCGGTGATTGACATGTTTATATACCGCTTTGCCAAAGGCGGCATTGGTGCCGTGATTATCGGCATGCAGGCGATCATGGCCGTCACGGCCGTCAGGATTAATTATATGGTAATCGGACTGATTATCATTTGGATTTTGATTGTTCCCCTGTTGGTCAAAGAATACAAAAAACGCGAAAGCGCAACTTCAAAAGGATAACCGACTGAAATGAAAAAGAAGTTAATGGACATTCGTTTTTCATATGGCCTCAAATTAATCACCGTGGTGTTTCTCATGCTATGGGTAATGGCCTTTGCCGTTCAGGCGGGCGAGCCAAAGAAAACTCAAGACCAGAATGATGCGGAAGGCCAGTTTCAAGGGGTATTTTATAACCGGATAGAGCCCTCTTTTTACACGGGATTCGCCCCGCGCTGTCAGGACCCGGAACGCATCCATATTCACTTGGGAAGGGGCAACCAGGTTCGGGTTACCATTGCGTTATCAGACAAAATAATTGATTCATACATCTCGGATCTGGCAAAGAGGTATGGCACTTACGAAACACTGATCAAAAAAGGGATCATCCGGCTTACCCAGAATAAAGGATTTGAAAAGTTCAGCCGAATAATTTCAAACGAAAATATCCTGAAACTCTCAGATGAAAAAGGCCGAATGGATCCGTCAGAATACCGGAAACTCAACCTTGACATGCTTGAAAAACTGAACCCGGGAAGAGTTTTTCATATAAAAATCGATTTTGATCGTCAGATGCGCCAGTGGTCAACGCGCCTGATGCCATTGCTCAACAAAGAGCCTTCCATCCAAGAAAGCCTGGAGCTCATTAATGACATGCTCCCCACAAGAGTATGGGTTACTGAATTGCCATGGCGATTAAAAGAGAAACTGCAAAATGCCATTACCCGTTACGGCATCTATGTGGAAGATCGTCATAGCGCGATGGCATGGAATTCCTTTTACCAGGCCACTGTCGAACTTTTTGATTTTGCCACCCAGAACATTTACCCGGTTAAGGGAAAGACGCTTGATTTTTATGAATTCACGGCCGTATATCCGGTTGGGACCCTTAATCAATTTGCTGAATATGACGGCCGCAAGATCCCCCTTTACCCATGCCCCGGAAAGCGCAATCTCATCGAACATCAGCGAACCAAGCTGGTAGATCACATTCCGGACAAACAGTGCTACGGTTATCTGCCCTGGCTCCCGTATATGCATGTGGGTAAAACCTTGCATAACTCATTTCATACCCTTTGGTTCCAAAACTCTACGAAGACAAACACTTTCATTCCTGAAGAATGGAAACAGAATACGAAAGACAGTCGGACCGGAAAACCCTATTCGAATTTATGGCTGCTCAGTCGTGGTCCCATGTCCCATGGATGCACCCACGTAAATGCAGGGCATATTTCCGAATTGCGCCAGATGCTCCCTTCACCTGAGAAATTGTTGCCAGAGGTGGTCACCTTTCGAAACAAATCCAACCATTTTGACGTATTTGATATTGACGGTGATGGAAAGCTCGAAGTGATGGGTGTCAAATATTTCCATGCCTATTCCCTTAAAAACAAAAAACCGTACAAAAGAAGAGCTCCAGCCGATCGGAAATCCTTTTACAAATGGCTCTATGTGAACGGTTATCACTACGATAACCAGGGCCGCGTTATTTTTGATGAGGCACCCACATCAAAATTTGTCAGAACAACCGCCTACCAGGGTGAAATTTTTAAAAATACGCCCCTTTATGAGGCAGAATATGCGCCTGAGACCATTCAGTTTTACAATCGCATGCCTATTCCATTTGTGAGGGAATTGCGCCGAATCAGCAGCAGTTACGATCCTGATCGAAAGGTTTTAAAGCTGGATAAATAGAAAATCGGAGAAAAGGCACGAATCGACCGCCATGTGGAATCGAACGGATGCCAGTCGAAGTCATTTTCATTTGATTATCGGGTTATGCCTGTTTGTTTTTTTTAACATTTCATGTTTTACCGTCATCACCTCCTTTACCAAGAGCAATTTCCTAACCGCCATTCAAACCACCCCGGGCTTTCAGGCAGGTTTCAGCCAGCGACCCTATTTCTTCCTGTACGGGTTTGCGGGTGTGGGCTTTATACTTTTTTATTCTCTTTACCATGTTCTCAGCCCAAAAGTTTCATTTGAGTACCGTATCAAAAGGGATCTTCTTTTCCTGATCGGTTGCTCGCTGGTACTTTACATTATTCCCCTCTTTTTCCCCGGCTTTCAGAGGAAATTTTTCCCAGCATCCTTATACTTTGTTGTCTATGATATTCTAGATGATTTCATTATTGTTCANACTTGGACGCTGATCAATTATTGCATTGATATTCGAGAATCCAGAAAGATTCAAAGCCTGTTTATGTTTTCTGGGGGAATCTCGGCTTTCCTATCCGGGAGATATGTGGTTCCGTTGATTCCGGCCGACCATCCTCTGGGGTTTCTGATTTTGACCATGATTATTTCGAGCATCAGCTACCTGATTGTTTTTTATATCTTTTCATTTCACCGATCGCGCATACATAGCGGTGCCGCCAGTAAACGGGTGGGGTTCGGCATTCTCTTTACGTCCCAGAAAAAATACCGGGTGATGCGATCCATTATCTATCTGACCATCCTGATCGGTATTTTTAACCTCTTTTTCAAGGTCCTTTTCGATACTGAAGTGAATGCGCGGTTTCCGGCAGCGGCAACAATGGAAACTCTCTCGTCTAATGGTTTTGATGGGCCGGATCCAAAGACGGAATTTATTGGTGATTACAAGGCTTTTATCAGTTCCCTTCAAGTTATTTTTCAACTTTGTTTCATCTATTTCTTCACACGGCTGTGGTTCAACGGCCGTATCCTTTTTTCGTACCCGTTGCTGTTGTTGCCGAACCTTTTGTTTGTTTTGTGGGCCTATTTCATGCGCGGAGCCGGCTACGAAAGTCTTCTGTTCTGGGGAACCATTGTGGCATGCGGTGTCAATGAACTGGTCAGACGTATTATTTTCGATGCAGCCTACCAGGTGCTGATGTTTTCAGTCCCTGAAAGACTCTGCAATGCCCTCAGGCTCTATTCCAAACTGTTGATCAAGCCACTGGCGGTGATTCTTATCAGCCTTTTTTTTGTATTGTTGCCGCCCCAGGAAGGTGTGCTGCCACTGTATTGTTTCTTAATCATAGCGTTTTTAATGGTGATGATGGGTGTGGTGTATCGAATACCAGAACATTATATATCTTCCCTCAAAAGGGCAGTTTTAAGACGTCTGCCCCTTTCCGGCACTGAGAGCTCCCTGGTGAGAATGGAAGTCAACTATATCGTTGATCAGTATGAGAAGGCGGTTTCGGGAACACATGACCGATTTGGATACCTTTACATTCTGGATATCATCCGCAATAACCATTCTTCCAGTTTGAACTTCATTTTGCTTGAACTGCTGAATAACGAAGATCGGGACGTGCGACTGGAAACGGTNTCCCTTATCGGTTCCCTGAGCATCAAGCCATTGGTTGCGCAACTTGAGACGCTGTTTGAAACGGAGACCGATGAAACCTTGAAGCTGGAATGCCTCAAAGTGATTTCGAAATTGGGTATTTCTGAGGAACAGTTAATTTTGAGGTGGATCAAATCTGAACCTTCCATCGTTTACAGGCGCTACATGCTGGCGATTGCCTACGGTACCGGAAATGAAAATCTAAAGCAATCGGTGGTAAATGAGACAGTTACCCTCATCCGTTCTGAGGTAAGGGAAAATGCACTGGCCGGAATCTGGCTGACCGGTCATTTAGGGCTTCACCGCTTGACGCGGGATGTGGAGAGACATTTTGATATGGCGCCTGCCGAGTCTTTTGACGTTATTATAAGGGCGCTTGCCAAACTGGGGGACGCACGTCTATTTGCTGAATATCTGGAGAAAGTTGGCTATGACAGTATTACTGATTTCGAAAGTTTCAATGAGAACCTTGCTCTCTTAAAAAAGGCGTCTTTCCCCATAATCTCGCGAATGATCTCATCTATTATTGATTCCAAATCGCGTTTTGAATTACGGAAATGCCTGCGGAGCCTTAAGGCAATCCCAGTTCCTGAAACCATTGATTTTTTATTGGAAATGCTGGAGCGGTTGAATGTTCCCCCGATCCGTGAAGAAATCCTGAATGTCATCGGCAAGATCGAGAAAGAAAATGACGATCTGGATTGCAGCGGCATTTTGGATGATTTGCCAAAAGAAATTGATTTGTGTACAAAATACTGTCGCTATTATTCCGTGGTGAAATCATGGAATCGGGAGAGCCTGCTGTTAATCGAACTGGCCCGGAATATCGAACACCGGGTGTGGTGTGTTTTCAAGATACTGGATGTTTACTATCCCGATCTGGGGGTGTTTGATTCCTACTATCGAATAACACGTACTCAATCGGGAAATATCGACCACGTGAAAGGCAAATCCATTGAGTACCTCGATAGCCTCGTAAAGGGTAAAACAGTTCAACACAAGGCATTTCTCAGACTGCTGGACGCTGTCTCCTTTGAAGATGGATTCTTGTTGGATGTGGACTATTTGCCCGGCCCCCATCTGACCATTGAGGATGTTTATGAACAGATTCTGCTGCAAAGCAATCGCTGGCTGGAAGTGTCGGCCATCCTGGATGTGCCGCCCGAAATGCAAAAGCGGTTCATGCCGTTCTTGGAGGAAATTGAGGATATGATACCGGTACTGGAAAAAATACACTTTTTAAGAAAGGTGTCACTTTTCAAAGGATTTTCCATTACGGACATGATCATTATGGCCCAGATTGCGCAGGAAGTCAGTTTCGAGGCGGGGCATGTCCTTTTCAAGATCGGAGATCCGGGTGACGCGCTCTATCTCATGCTGGAAGGGAAGGTGGATATCCTCAATGAAAATGACAAACTTCTGGTGAGCGTAGAACCTCCCGGCTGTTTTGGAGAAGTCGCTGTACTGGACAAGCAGGGTCGGTCGGCGACCGCCAGATGTACGGAAGAATGTCGAATGCTCATGATTACCGGCAAAGATTTCCAGGAGATTCTCGAGGAGTATCCCGCCCTCTACAAAAATATCGTTTATCTGCTGACCAGCTGGTTGCGTGAAGACAAGACCCGGGCCAAGGAGGCCAGAAAAGATGGGGTGTGATGGAAAACAAAAGACGGAAGAGAGAGGACAGAAGGCGGTTGTCCGCCATCTTTCATCCGTCATCTGTTTCATAACGACGGCATTACTTTTTGTGGTGTTATCCTGCGACCCGGCAAGGCGTTATGACTATCAACAGATCAAACAAGCCTATGAAAAACCAAAAATGCCGGCACCAGCGCTGACGACACCGGCGGGAAACCATCCGGTTGAAACCCCTCAAATGGCGATGACGGTCGAGGGTTCTCTGACCCTTAAAAAAGTCATTCAAATTGCCCTTCAAAACAACCCGGATATGGACATGGCCGTGGCACGCATTCAGCAATCCGAGGCAATGCTGGATGAAGCCGTCAGTGCATTCTGGCCGGTGATCGGTGTTTACGGGGAATATCTTCAGGGAAACGCGCCTTCCGCATACCTGTTTAAAACCATTGATCAACGTAAATTGCCTTCCAATACGGATTTCAACAATCCGGGATGGTTTGAAAACTACGAGGTGGGAATTCAGGGTCGATTGAATTTGTTTAACGGAGGCCGGGATTATCTTAGAAAACGCATGGCCGAGACGGGCCTGGCCATGAGTCGCCTGGATCGCAAATCCATACAAAACGGTCTGGTGACCTCGGTTATCCATTCCTATTACAGTGTGCTGGCAGCTGAAAAATATGTCAACATCAGCCGTGATTCGGTGAAAACAGTTCAGAAACAACTCCATATGGTCAGTGTGCGGTATGAGGCCGGCGGGGCGCTCAAGTCGGATGTGCTGTCCCTTAAGGTGGCGCTGGCCCGGGCCGAGGAAGACCTGATTCGGGCCCGGAACAATCACACCCTTTCCGTCTCATCTCTGGCCAATCTGCTGGGGCTTGACCCGGACAGGCCCATTTCGCTGGCCGGGGATCAGCAGGTTCCCATAAAGGTGCCTGATTCCTATGAGAAAGCACTGATGATGGCCATGGCGAACCGCCCGGAGTTGCAAAAAACCCGGTTGCAGGTGGTCCGTTCACGCATGGATCTGGATGTAGCGCGTTCAGAATACCTGCCGCGCTTGGACGCGCAAATGAGAACCTATTTTGATGACCCGGGGTTTGATTTTGAATGGGACCGGAAGAACTGGACCGCGGGGGTTATCCTTAACTGGGATTTGTTTACCGGATTCAAGCGAAAGTCCCAGGTGGATCGTGCCCGTGCGGTTTTAAAGGAGATGCTGGCGGCCGATCGAAAGTCCACCCTGGCGGTACAGCTGCAGCTGAAAGGGGCTTACATGAAACATGAGGAGGCCAAAGGCCGATGGCGGGTGAGTCGGGCGAGTGTGGCTTACAGTGAAGAATCCCTTCGTCTGGTTACGAAACAGTACGAAGGCGGTTCCGTCACCATTACGCGGTATCTGGAAGCTGAACTGGCCAGGAATCGTGCCCGTTTGCGCAATACCACGGCCTTTTTTGACCGGGAAAAAACGGCTGCGGCAATCGGCCGGGCGATGGGGTTCTGGGCGGGTGACGGAAGACAGATGACGGAGGACAGATGACGGAATGCAGAGGACAGCAGCGTCGTCCGTCATCTGTCTTCCGTCCTCTGAGAAAATGGGGAATGGATTGTCATGAATGAAAAGAAACCTAGAAAGGGACTGCGTTTTTTTGCTTTCCTTTGCGGCATAGCGGCCCTGGTGTTGTTGATGCTTTACATGGCGGGCGTTTTTGTCCCGAATAAAATCGGGCCGGGCGTGGTACCGCTGGAAAAACGCAAGTGGACCCCTAAGGGTACCGCAAAAGCGGTTCGTGAAACCATAACGGACTTTTATGAAGCGCCGGGAACGGTACGTCCCCGGCAGGAAACCAGGGTGGAATCAAGGGTGCAGGGCCGTATTGTTGAGGTCCTGGTAAAACCCGGGGATTTTGTTAAAGAAGGAGATCGTCTGGTGCTGCTGGACAGCCGCGAGTTTCAGGCTCGACTGGATCGGGCGCAGCAGGCCGTTTTTTCGGCTCGCGCAAGGCGGGACCAGGCCCGTCAGGCCGTAAAATCAGTGGAGGCGGTTTTCGAGCGGGCGCGAACGTCTTATGAGCGCGTAAAAACCTACTTTAAATCAGAAGCGGCCACAAAACAACAGATGGAGGCGGCAGAAGCGGCTTTTCAGCAGGCCAGAGCCGGTCTCAGTCAGGCCCGTGAAAGTTTAAAAGAAAGTGAGTCCGGTATTAAACAGGCTGAAAAGAGCGCTTTGGAAGCACGCATCGTTGAGGATTATACGGAAATTCGCTCCGATGCCGAGGGGCAAGTGGTCGAACGGCTGGTGGAGCCCGGAGATATGGCATTTCCCGGAAAACCGCTGCTGGTGCTTCAAACCCGTGGTGTCTTGCGGCTGGAAGCCCTGGTACCGGAAGGGTTTATTGACCGGATCAAAATGGGGGAAACCTTGAAAGTCGTTGTCACGGCCGTCAAAAAATCTCTGTCCGGTCCGGTGACCGAAATCGTTCCAGCCGCGGACCCGGCCACCCGTTCATTTCTGGTTAAGGTCGATTTGCCGGAGACAAAAGGGCTCCATCCCGGAATGTTCGGACGTCTCATGGTGCCGGTTGGGGAAGTATCCATGGTTTGGACACCGGAAGACGCCATTGAGCGGGTAGGGCAATTGGAAATGGTCCGTATCAAATCGGATGAAGACTGGCACCGGGTCTATGTGACCACGGGAAGGGTTTTTGACACCCGGGTGGAGGTGCTTTCCGGTTTGGACGGGGGTGAGGTGGTCGCGCTGAAAGGGAAAGTGCAATGAGCCAGCAGGACTCGCGACCACCGGGATTGATTGCCCGGATTGTGGAACTCTTTATCACGTCCAAGCTCTCCATCCTGTTTATCATTTTTGCCATGGCCATGGGGGCGGCAGCCATTCTGATGACACCGCGGGAAGAGGAGCCACAGATTGTGGTGCCCCTGGCGGATGTCTACGTTCAGGCACCGGGTGCTTCCGCGGAAGAAGTGGAAAAACTGGTGGCAACCCCCCTGGAAAAGCTGCTTTGGCAGATTGACGGGGTTGAGTATGTCTACTCCGTTTCCCGTCGGGATATGGCCATTGTCACGGTTCGCTTTTATGTGGGGGAGGACCGGGAACGCTCCCTGGTGAAACTCTATAACAAAATCTCCATGAACATGGACCAGGCGCCCCCATTGGTGCAGAGCTGGCTCATTCGACCGGTTGAAATAGACGATGTCCCAATTGTCAATCTGACCCTTTATTCCCAAAAATACAATGATCATGAATTGCGGCGCATGGGAGAAGAAGTCCTGACACGGCTGGCGATGGTTCCGAACATTTCCAGAACCAGCATTGTGGGGGGGCGTTCCCGGGAAGTGCGGGTTGAATTGAATCCGAACCGGCTGGCCGGCCTGGGGGTGTCCATGATGGATGTCTGGCAGGCGCTTAAAGGGACCGACGCGGCTGTCACGGCCGGAAATTTCAATCGCAGCAACCGGTCCGTATGGGTGGGCAGTGATTCATTTGTCACTTCCGCCCGGCATGTGGCGGACCTGGTGGTCTCCACACACCGGGGAAGGCCCGTATATCTTCGAGATATTGCCAGGGTGATAGATGGCCCTGCTGAACCGGCAGCCTATACGCGGTTTGGCTTTGCCAATGCGGCTGCCAGCGCAGTCTCGCCAAAAGGGGTGACGGATGGTATGCCGGCGGTCACCCTGGCACTGGCCAAGAAACGGGGAACCAACGCGGTTCAGGTGGCCGATGAAATCCTTAAAAAGATGCAGGAACTCAAAAAAACCGTGATACCCGACGGGGTGGAAGTGGCGGTAACCCGAAATTACGGACAGACGGCCCAAGACAAGGTAAACGATCTTTTGGGGTCTTTGGTCTTTGCCATCCTCACCGTGGTGGGCCTTCTCGCGTTTACCCTGGGATGGCGGGAGGCGCTGGTGGTGGCGCTGGCCGTTCCCTTAAGCTTTTCCCTGGCCCTTTTTGTGAACTATACCTTCGGGTTTACCATTAACCGGGTGACGCTGTTTGCCCTTATTTTGAGCCTGGGGCTTGTGGTGGACGATCCCATCACCAATGTGGACAATATTCAGCGCCACATTCGCTCAGGGCGGAGAAACCCGCTTTCGGCGACGCTCTACGCGGTTCAGGAGGTGTTGCCCCCGGTCATCATGAGCACCCTGGCCATCATTATCTCCTTCGTACCGCTTTTCTTCATTACGGGCATGATGGGACCGTACATGGCGCCCATGGCGGCCAATGTACCGCTCACCGTCAGTTTTTCCACTGTGTGCGCTCTGACGGTGGTGCCCTGGTTGAGCTACCTGTTGCTGCGGCGCTCTGCACCCGCAGCCGGGCAGCAGGAACCATCCGGCACGAGCAACGATGGTACACCCGGTACACCCGGCTGGGTCAAAGCGGGGTATCGCCGGGTTGTTGAACCCTTTCTGGTTTCTGGCGTTAAGCGGTTCATTTTGTACGCAACGGTCTTTTTGCTGTTGGTGCTCTCCATGGCCTTGGCCATTTACCGGTATGTGCCCATGAAAATGCTCCCCTTTGACAACAAAAACGAATTTCAGATCGTCATCGACATGCCCGAAGGGACAACGCTGGAGATGACCTCCCGGGTGGTTCAAGATTTTGAGCGCTACATT
>JGI11705J14877_10001021_pt1 | contig 16399 bp, 13 predicted proteins | sample Etolaghawater15m_FD_14877 | JGI IMG/M metagenome (IMG submission 14877)
CAGGCGAAGAAACCATAAAAAATGATCCTTTACCGGAAATCCCGCCTCTGGAAGCCACGGTTTCTTTTAACTACCATCTGATGAAGCGTCGATTAAGTCCTGGAGTAAAAGTGCGCGTTGTGGCCGAACAGAATCAAATCAGCAAAGCCTATTACGAAACCTCTACTCCCGGTTTTACCACAGTAGAATTTTTGCTCGCCTACACTTACAGCAAAAACCTGAAAGTTTATGGAGGTATTTCAAACCTCTTCAACACAAACTATTACGAACACCTCAACAGGAGGATCGTTGGATCATCGGCTCCCTATCTCGAACCCGGTCGTATGTGTTATCTTAATCTGATTATTTCACTTTAAAACATTAAAAATGAAACTTATAATAAAAACATTCAGCATTATCGCCTTGCTAATTCTGTTTGGCGCATGCAACGATTTGACCCAAAAAAAAGTCACCTATAAAGCAACAGGTGCTGTTTCAGAATTCACACTCCAGTATCAGAACGCGAACCACGAACTGATTACGGTTAACGTAACTCCGGAAAGTGCGGCTGATGTGTGGAAATTTGACCTTATGGCCGAGGAAGGCGAAATTGTTTACCTGTCGGGAAAATACAAAGATATCCATTCTGGTTTGTTGTTGCAAATACTTATTGATGGCAAAGTTTATAAACAGGGAAGCAGCCGCTACGATACCATTAAATACCTTACCGTAAGTGGTACAATTCCTTATAATTAAGATTTTTAACAAATGTTTTTAATAAAAATAAACATCACTTTATTCACTTTAATTGGGATACTTGTTGTTTCAGGTTGCACCTCGAAAACAGAAACTCCGGAATCAACAACAGGTAAACTAACACTCCACTTCGACCACGAAATTGAGCAAGCACCCATTGTCTTCGATACCATGCGCTATACCAACGCGGCAGGAAACAAGTATCTTGTAAATGAAATACAGTATTTTATTTCGGATGTTACCTTACATCACACCGATGGCAGAAAAATACCCCTTGATGCGTGGGAAGATATACACTATGTAGACACCGATCTGCCGGACACCCACGACTATCTTTTTAAAGATGAAATTGAACCAGGGGATTACACCAGACTTTCTTTTACTTTTGGCATAAATGAAGTAAAAAACCAAACACTGATGTTTGTCAACCCGCCCGAATCGTTTATGTTCTGGCCCGATAACCTCGGCGGGGGTTACCATTACATGAAACTGAATGGCAAATGGCTTAACCCGTCAAATCAGGTTGTTCCATTCGATTTTCATCTGGGAATTGGCCAAATCTACTATTCCTATCCCGATTCAATTACCTCATTCGTTCAGAATTATTTTACTGTTGAACTTCCCCAATCTGCTTTCAGCATTACAGCCAATCAAACAACTAACATTGAGCTTGTTATGCAGGTTGAGAATTGGTTTCAATCGCCTAACTTATACGACCACAACACCTGGGGCGGCGACATTATGCAAAATCAGGAAGCCATGATTTTGGGTGTGAAAAACGGATGGGACGTCTTTAAGGTCAAAAACATCAATACAAAATGAAAGCTCTGTATACCATCATATCCTTGTTATGGCTTCTTTCGTGTGTTCTGTCGTGCAAGAAAGAGACAAAGGAAATCCCCTATCAACCAACGCCATACGAAATTGATATTCCGTTTGGGTTTCCAACCAAATTGAACATTCCGGAAAACAACCCCATGACTGTTGAGGGTGTTGAATTGGGAAGATATTTATTTTACGACGGACGCCTTTCAGGGCGCACCCATCCTGATTCGCTCATGAGTTGCGCTACCTGTCACCGACAGGAACGGTCGTTTGAGGCTGGCATAGATCATCCTGATTTTCCGGGTGGTTTTCCTCATGGACTCACAGGATTACAAACCCACCATGTTATGCTTCCCATGATTAATTTGGTTTGGAACTCCACGGGATATGGCTGGAATGGGTTTCTTTATCCTGACAATCCCGATCCACAGTTACGAAACCTGGAAGATTTTGTCCGCTTGGCAGTTTTGGCTTCCGATGAAATGGATGGCGACACCACCCGAATTAAAAACCTGTTTCAAAGCTTAAACGGCTATCCCGAATTGTTTGAAAAGGCTTTCGGCAGCAGCCAAATAACTTTTACCCACATTGAAAAAGCCATCGCTCAATTTATCCGCACCCTGATTTCGGCCGATTCACGATTCGATAAGTATATGCGTGGCGAGCTGCAGCTTTCTCCCTCGGAATTAAATGGATATGTGCTTTTTACCACCGAAGAAGGAGCCGATTGTTTTCATTGTCATGGTGGCTTTGGAAACCCATTGTTTACAACACACCTTTATTATAACGATGGCAAGGACACCCTCTTTACCGACCCGATGGATCGCTTCTCAATTACCGGCGATCCTATGGACATCGGGGCATACAAGGCCACTACCATGCGAAACATTGAACTCCAGGGGCCATATATGCATGACGGGCGTTTTGAAACATTGGATGATGTGATTGATTTCTATTCAACGGCTGTTGTCAACTCCCCTTCAATTAGTCCGTTGATGCACCATGTAGCCAACGGTGGGGTAAGACTAACACCCACCGAGCGCGAAGATTTGCTGAGTTTTATACGCACCCTGCGTGACGATTCTTTTCTGACAAACCCCAATTTCAACAAACCTGAACATTTTCCGGATGAGGAGTGAGCGTTAGTTCCTATTACCCTAAATCAGACTCGCTTTTAATCATCAGATTTCAGCTTGCTATAAATTGACAAATCTGTAAAAACATTACCGGTAAGCAATTCACCTTGTCGTTCAGTCCCTTCGAATGCAAAGCCAAGCCTTTGAGGAATTTTTTTGCTCTGGATATTTTCAACGGCGCACTTTATCTGTATTCTGTTCATATGAAGTGTGTTGAAAGCAAAATCACAGAGTTTAGCAACTGATTTGGTTACAATGCCTTGCTTTTGAAAGTGTTCAGAAATCCAATAACCTATTTCTGTTTTTTTATTCGATCTATCTGTATCCTTAAAGCCAATTAGCCCAACAAACTCCTTTCGCTTGCGTATCGTAAAAATGTGTTCGAATCTACTATCGGGTGCATTGACCACTGAATCCACAAATTTCTCTGTATCTCCCAGTATGTTTGTGAATTCGATAAATGGAAGCCATTTACCCAAATATACTCTTTGAGTATCAATAGTCTTAAAAATATCTCGTGAATCGCTTCTGCTTAGCTGTTTTAATTCAATATCCTCATCAACCTTTATTATCATGATATTCATTAATTATGAAAAGGAGTTTTTATTCAAAATTGTTAATAATGGTACATCTCTATTTGCAGGCTATCGAGCAAATAGTTTTGTGCTTCTCTGTTCCAAATATAAAACTTTATCTGCTCATAATCTGCGCTATAGGGCGGGAGCTTGAACCCCACAGATCCTTTACGCCAAAGACCAGTTGTTTCATCCGGAAGACGTTTGAACCGAAAAGCCTTGTAAAAAGGATGTTGTCCAAGTGTATCGGTAATATCAACAACCACCAGAGCATTTAGTGCGGCATCGACTTCCTTCTCCAGATAACTGAAACTAAACCTAACATAAACTTTTGTTGTGTCATCCCAATGATCGGGATATGGATAAACAAAGGAGGGGCTGTATATCAATGCGTTGTTCTGTTCAATAACCAAACTTCCTGCTACCGGGTTATACATAACGGATTTCTCGTTCAAAGTCCAACCAACAGGCAGCCGATCGATGGTGTTTAAGGAAGACACGAACGGAATTTCATCCAGTTTTCCGTAATAGTATTCATCATTACCCGCCACAACACCCCTGTAATTAGAATCACTTCGGAGGAACACATGCCAGTAAGCCTTTTTATTCATCGAATCCGGGTGAATGATTCCGATAGCATATTGGTAGGTCTGGAACAGGTTTAAAAACAAGGCAAACCCAATAAAAGCCAGCACCAACTTCGTGGTATACTTGCTCTTAGCATTATAATAATAGGTGGTTATGATCAAAATGAAAACCGCGTAATAATCCACCATAGGCCGCATGCCGAAGCTGTCGCCGTAAAACCAGTTCCACCAACTTGAGAATACATATACCATTGGCATGAAAAAGAACAGGAACGCGTAAAATGTTTCCCTTTTCCGGCGATACAGGAAGATCGCTGAAGGAAATAGAAGCAGCATCACAGGAGTGTATACGAACCAGCCTTTTTGATAACTAAACAAAAAATCCAGAAAATGCGGGTTCAAAAAATCAAAACCCTCCTCTCGATACCCATCTATCCATAGGCTGCCGGTCTGTAAAAAGTTGATGATAATCTGAGGACTTAACGCAAAAACGAAAATCAGCAGCGAAATAAGAATCAACCTTGCCGACAATGCGTTTCGCACCCACTTCCACAATGCAGGGAAACCACCAGCCAGAAAAGGCACAAGCAAAACTACCAATCCATTTACCGGACGAATGACGATAATCATACCAAAAAGAAAGGAAGCAAGGTACAAGTCTCGCGCTTTGAAATTGAGAAAAAAGCGTGCGACAAAATACGCAAAGGCGGCAATTACCGAGAAGGAATATACATGTGAAAAAGAAGGTGCTATATAGGTGTACATAAACAGGTTGGTGGAAAACAACCCAAGTACGGCTGCCATGCCGGCCATCCTGCACGAAACACGAAAAAGTACAAGAAATTTAATTAAAAAAAACAATCCGATAACGCACCAGAAAACAGCCCCTACACCAACAGCATACTGAAAAACAATGTTGTAGCCATCCACAGGCAAGCCAGTCCGATTCGAAATTAGGGCTGCCATAATAAAAAATGGTGACAACATAATCGCAGTTCCTGAAGTAAATTTGTTAATGGTGACTCCATTTATTTCATGGTAGTTATGTCCCACGTAATCAGCGCTCTTTCTGGCTTTTTCATTTGCTAATACTGCTGAAAAATCAGCTGAATTGTTGAGCAGGATTGCAGGGAGGTAAGCATAGTGGCCGCTACCATCTCCGTCAATGAATACAGCATTTGGTTTTGGTAACATCACCAAATTGACAAACAGAAAAGTCAACAGCAAAGTCGAAAAGAGAAAGGCCAAAGTCCGCCAATTTGAATTCATAAAGTCACACTTAGATTGAATATGGACAAAAATACACAAGTAATTGGTTAAACCCAGAATAAAAATTCGCCATTGGGAAGGCTATTGGCTCTTGGCTCAAGAATCAGTTTAGGCTTGGAGTCTGTGTTTTAGCTCAATTCAAAGGAATAATGAAAGCATCAAAAAATAGAAGAGGCCGTTTCGGTGGTGAACAATTCCAGAAACTTCATGCCCCGGCTTGAATTTCCTTTGTTGTTCAATTTGGGACTCCACACAGCAATAGTGTATTTTCCGGGGTGAACAGCAATAATTCCTCCTCCCACGCCACTCTTTCCGGGCAGTCCGACGCGGTAAGTGAACTCCCCGGCTTCATCATAAAAGCCGCAGGTCTGCATAATGGCATTCAATCGCTTGGTCTGGCTTAGGGTAAGTATGGCTTTACTGGAAACAACATCCCGGCCATTGTTGGCTAAAAACAAAAAAGTACGGGCAAGCTCCCTGCAACTCATTTTAATGGAACATAAGCTGAAATAAAAATCCAGAACGGTGTCAATGTCATTGTGTATGTTGCCAAACGATTTGATGAAATTGATTAGTGCCGCATTTCGGAACCCGGTAGCCTTTTCACTTTCAGCCAGTGTAGGACAGTAATCGATGTCTGGATTGCCACCCAGTTTTCGTATGTACTCAATTAATTCCTGTTTGGGATTGCTCAGCCGACTTACCAGGATATCGCACACCACGATGGCTCCCGCGTTGATGAGGGGATTTCGGGGAATTCCGCGATCAGCTTCAAGCTGCACCAAGGAGTTAAAGGCTGTGCCTGAAGGCTCTACCCCTACCCGCTTCCATATCTCACCACCTTCAAGCTGGTAGGCCAGACTGAGCGATAAAACTTTGGCAATGCTTTGAATGGAAAACCGCTCCTCGCTATCACCTACCGAATAATGGTCGCATGCCACGGTGGTAAGATGTACTCCTAGTTTTTCTGGGTCTACATTACCTAATTCAGGAATGTAATCAGCTAAAGCTCCGGGGTTTTCACCCAACAGAGTAAGCTGATAGATTTTCTGTAATAATGATTGATAGTCCATGACTAGCCTAATTTGCCGCAATTTAGTAAAAGAATCTTATGCTGCAATCGACATTTCCAAATAATGCTATGGCTGATAAGCACCAAATAGCTCATCGAGGGCTTTGGTTCTATAGTCAAATATTTCTTTTAGTTTCCTCCTGATGATGAGGCTGTTTGCTATCGAACCCAGAAAACCAAGAGGAGGCTTATAACTGACTATATCCGTCATTAACACGCCATTTTTTATGGGTTCAAGATGATGCTCGTGATGCCAAAGTACATAAGGGCCAACGCGTTGTTCGTCCACAAAAAAAGATTTGTCACGCACTTGGGTAATTTCGGTAACCCAGGTGGTTTTAACTCCCATCACCGGACTTACAAGGTAGCTAATCATCATGCCGGGATACATGCTGGAAGGAAGATACTCACTTGTTATTATAAACCCCATGTATTCAGGAGTAATCTTGCTCAGGTTGGCCGGTGATGAGATAAAATCCCAAACTTCATCCAAAGAGGCATTAAGTTTCTGTTGGGTGCGAAATTGATAAAATCCCATCTATTTTAGTTTTTCGAGTTCGTCAATCTGATCCATAATACCTTGGGCTTCGGCATATTTAGCGTCGCTTTGTTTGCGATTTACTGCCATAAGTTTGTGGGCGTCAGCCATTAACTTGTTGTACTTTTCGTAGAGAAGGTCTATATCTGATTTCTTTTTGAATAATCCAAACATGGTGCTATATATTTAGTGATGTCGATGTCCTGTTTGGTTGCGTAGGACGACTGTTTTCCAATTCAGAGAAATAATTTAAATCTTTACGCATACTATTCACAAATAGAACATTCATTCTGTTGAGGCAAAAATAAAATAAATTAAACAACAAACAGGTCTTGTTTAACTTTTATTATTAAATGAGTAAAATTGCGTTAGAAAATCTACAATCAAATATCGCTTTAAATCAATTAGTATGACTATTTTATTTTAGATAGTTATTTTGTATTTCTAATCGTCAATTTTACGCTTAACCAGTATATTGTTTAATTAAATTATAATATAAATAAACATATTCAATATATACAGTTTATTTTACTGTTGACAAACCTATTTTAACAGGATTTCGACTTCGGCTTCCCGTTGCTTTTTACCCAATATAGGATAAATATAGTAAGTACCTGTAAGCAAAACCGTGCCCACGGCCTTTTTGTTGTTGGTAAATTTAAAAACTGTCTGACTGTCCCTTTCTATCCAGAAACCGTGCTCACCCCCTGTTACACGATTAATTGTCATTGACTTATGCAATTTTATGGGCAAACATTTCAACACGTTTTTCCCTGTTGTATCAATCTGGGTCTGTGTTCCCCTCAACACCTTTTCCTCCTGCGCGTTGGCAGAAAAAACAAAGCCTGAAATAAGCCAAATTAAAATTATTACCGTTGTAGAAAGTCGAAATATCATCTCCGTATTTTTAACTTTATCAACTCAAATATACTTCGATGACAAGATGTTCTCAAACAAAAATGAGTAAACGCAGTGTTCAGTCGAACATCTGCGTTTACCCCATGAATATATGACATTTAAAAGGACTACTACAGGTGGATAGTTAACCCCGCTGTAAAATTAATTTTCGCCTGAGGGAAATAGCCGTTAAGTTCTTCAGGTTCGCTACCGCCGTTGTAATACGAATATACCCAAGCGTTGCTGCTGTATGTTTCGCTTAAGACATTGTTCACGCTAAAGAGAAAGTCAATTTTCTTTACCCACTTGGGCCTAAGCGTGTAGTTGAGCCGGATATCGTTCACCATATACGGGTCAAGGCTCCGGCTTGTAGTCTGGGTGTTGTCGATATACTGGCGTCCGACGAAATGAGATATCAGGCTTATTTTGAAATCTTTAACAGGTGTTACGCTCAAATCGCTACCAGCCACTACCGACGGTGAAAAGGAAATATCGGTATTCCCGAGTGTGTCTACACGTTGTTCAGGCCAGGTATACCAATCATCGGTATAGCTTATAAAATCAACTATTTTATTTTGGCTGAACGCTCCGGTGAGATTCCATTCTACTACCTTCAAAAAGCGGAGACCGGCCATTATTTCTATTCCTGCACGATAACTCTTGGCTACATTGGTTTTGATGCCGTCGCCTACATCATTAATTTTCCCGGTCAGCACCAACTGGTTTTTATAGTCCATGTAATACAAGTTGGCTTCCAGATTGATGTTTCCTGAGTTAAACCGATAGCCCAACTCGTAATCAGTAAGCCTTTCAGGAAGCACCTCCTGATCGGGGTTGGCATCGCGGTATACCGACCGACCGGGCTCGCGGTTGGCTACACCCACTGAAAAATACAGGCTGTGGTTATTCACCGGATGATAAAAAATACCGGCTTTTGGATTGAAGAAACTAAACTGATGTGTTTGGGTCAGGTCTCTGAAATCGTCGTGCAAACCACTCATCTTATAGCTTATGTTTCTGTATTGCAGGTCGCCGTAAAGAGAAATCTTTTCGTTAAGCTGGTAGGTTGCTTTGGCGAAAGCATTGATCTCTTCTTTGGTTCCTGTGTTAAAATACCAGTTTCGATTGTATTCGCCCAGGCGTGCCACCTGAGCCCATATTACCTTACCAAAATGATCACCATCGTATCTGCTCCACCCCACTCCTGCATTCACATCCAAGCGCCCCGACCGGATGTTTAGGGCGATGTTCAGACCATAGTAATAATTGTCGAGCCATTTTTGCTGTATCAGGTTGGTTTCGCTTACGGTATCCTGTCCTATGATGGTGTCGTTCAGGCCGTAGTCTGAAAAACTCTGGTTGTTTTTGTAGTTCTCGTAATAGCCCTTGCCGGTAGTGAGAAAAGCCGCCGAAACCAGGTTTATCGCGCGCGAAAACTCATGAGCATAATGCAATTGATAATAATTCTGGTTGTAGTGGTCGATCTGGTTGTCGTAATAGCCCATAAAATCGCCTTGCTGGTTATAGATTTCACCTGCCGGATTATAGGTGCGGTTGGTCGAAAGACTGTCTTTGGGCACGCCATCCCAGGCTTGGTACGTTTCTTCCTGCCCCACCATAACCACCGCTTTTACCACATCTTTTTTGCCAAAATAGCCAGCCGAGAAATAGGCAGAATACAATTTCGACCAGGCCCGATCGATATACCCATCAGAGGTGATGCCCGAAATCCGGCCATCCACACTCCATTTCTTGTTGATTAGTCCTGTACCAAAACCCAACGAGTTTTTTAGTGTATTAAACGATCCTGCGGAGGTTGACAACTCAGCCCAGGGCTCGGGTTTAAAGGTTTCGGTTTTAATGTTGATGCTTGCCCCAAAGGAGGCCGCTCCATTGGTTGAAGTGCCCACGCCACGCTGCACCTGTATGTCGTTTACCGAAGCCGCCAGGTCAGGCAAATCAACAAAATACACGCTCTGCGACTCGCCATCATTTACAGGAACGCCATTTAAGGTTACATTAATTCCGGTGAGGTCTGTTCCTCTGATCCGGATTCCGGTGTAGCCTACTCCTGCGCCGGCATCGGAAGTTACTACAGCCGAAGGCACTCCCGACAGAAGATAAGGTAAATCCTTGGCGGTGTTTCGCTCGTTAATCGTACTTCTGTCAATGGTGCTGTAAGTAGTAGGTGAGTTACCGGAAGCACGTATGGCGCTGATTATCACTTCTTCGCTCATAAAACTGACGGGGGATAAAGCACATTCCACATGGGTGTCGCGGTCAATTTTTAAATCCTTTTCAAGCGGTTCAAAGCCCAGATAGGTAAGGTGTAGTGTGATGGACTCTCCCTTGATTTTTCTCAACACAAAAACGCCTTCTGCATTCGAAACGCTGTGATGGTAAGTGCCTTGCACGGTGATGTGTGCCCCCGGCAGTGGTTGTCCGTTTTCGGCATTGTACACTTTGCCCGATACAGTAAACTGTGCCCAGGCCATCGCTGACAACGCGGTCAGCAAAATACTGAATAAAAACTTTTTTTTCATCATTCTAATGATTTAACTTATTAATAATTAAATCAATAGTGGATACTGATGGGTTGTTGGAACGACTCTTTCCCTACACCGGCATTACCCAGACCAGGTTCAGAGGGTATGATCTCAGCCCTAATTTAATCCGCCTCAGGCGGATAGGCACCCCTATTGTTGTTGTGGCAAAACTACAAACTTTTTTGGCTTGTGGCCACATTATTTCATGATTACCAATTTTCCCGTAAACGTAATTTCGGCAGTGTGGCAAAGTATCATGTATAAACCGGGTTTAAAATCAGATACTTCTACACTAATTTGTCCTGATTCGTCATTTGATGAAGTGTGAAATAAAATCCTGCCATCAGCAGACATGATGTAACAGTTGAAAGCCCCTTTTATGTTGTTCGGAACTTGAATCGTTACCCTTTCAGAAGCAGGATTTGGCGCTATTTCCAGCTTCCCGCCGACAGAAATATGAGCTAAAGAGGAAGTTACCTCCGGTTTTCCATTGAAAAACTCAAGTCCTCCCGAAAAATTTCCTGCAATAAGCTGCAAGGATTGATCAGCATACAACGAGCCAATGGCCGACGCGGTGCGCAAACCGCGATTAAAACTAACCCCGGTGGTATCGAGTAGGCTGTTTAGCTGAGTTGAAAGCAAAAACTTCCCGTCCAGGTTTCCATCGATGTTGGTGTAATACAACAGATCACCTTTTTCCGATCCACAGATCAGCCCGGTATTGTTTTGCCCGTCTTTAAAGAAAGCAGGCACACTAAACCCATCGTACGACAAACTATAATCAGTTACGTTTATTTTTCCCAGACTATCGGTAACCAGCACAAATTCAGGCTGATCTGATGTTCCGGTATTTCTATAATAATTGATATTTCCGGCTTTCTCGCCTATCACCAGGTCTTTTTTTCCATCACCGTCCAGATCAAAAAGCTGAGGAGCGCTAAAATCTCCCACGTCGATGTTTGAAAAATAGGTACTGCTCAGGTTTAGATTTCCTTGGCCATCGTTGATAAAATAGAGCAGTCGGCCATCACTTTTCCCTACCAGCATGTCGGGAGCCTCGTCTCCATTCAGGTCGGCAAATGCCGGCACAAGGCCTGTATGTTGTAGCTGAGCAAGGCCGCCAAAGTTTTCATCCCACAGCTGGAAAACAGGGTTTTGGTTTGTGCCCACATTTTTATAATGTCCAACACGTCCGTAGTAAACCGAATGCAAAAAATAATTGTCGTAGTACGAATAGGCATAATATCCATAATTTCCGACGAACAGATCGAGCAACCCGTCGCCATCGAAATCAAAAAGCACGGGATAAGCCCCCGAGCCCCTGTCGATCATCTTATCCTGAAGAAACTCCTTGGTTTCCAAACGGTAAACAGGTTGATCGGGTGTACCGGTGTTGAGGTAGAGCCAACAACTTTGTCTGTTTTGGGAAGTATATATTCCCGGATCGAAAGCGCCAACAAGCAAATCTTTCAATCCATCGTTGTTCACATCGATAAGTGAAGCCACCGGCATGGAGAAAAGTCGGATGGTGACATCGTTTTGCGGAAAAAGTGTATCGGCATAAGCAATATGGGCTATTTCAGGCGTGCCGTCGTTGTAGAGCGCAAACAATGTAGGATAATCCACATCGCCTAACAACAGGTCCATCAACCCGTTGTTGTCGAGGTCTTCAAGCAACAAGGTAGAGCCCGTATGGCGTGTGGCCCGTGGGGTTTGCGAAGGAACCACCAAGCCGCCACCCAGACAGGTGTCAAGGTAGAGCACATTCGACTCATCGCTTTCGGCAAATTGCCCCCAGCAGTAAGTACTTTGCTCAAAGTCAAGCGAATCGGGGATGCCGTATTTTTCCATGGAGAGGTTTTTGTGCATCTCCAGAAACGACCCCAGACCCCAAAAAGTCAGGATGTCCAGATCGCCGTCTCCGTCAACGTCTGCTATGCCCGGAAAATCAGCATTGGTGACAAAAATATTCACCATACCCCCACCCTGCCAGCTGGTGAGGTAAGGATAAACCACACGCTGAAATTTTAAATCGCTGTCCGACACATTGCGATAAACCATCATGCTGGCATACCCCGGCGAGTAGGTGAAAATGTCCATCCTGCCATCAAAATCATAATCCACAAATTTGGCCCATTCGTATAACGGCGGCAGTAAATCGGCGTAAGACGGAGCATAGAGGTAGTCGATCACGCCTTGAATGCCCTTGTTGATGAAACACAGCTTTCGGTTGCCACGACGGTCGAATACAACCAAATCCATCACGCCGTCCAGGTTCAGGTCGATAGGGCTGAATTGGGCTGCGTCGATGCCCCCAGCCCAGGCGTGAGCGTAGGTCAGGTTAAACTCATCAACACCGGAGGAAGCTGTCGGCCCTTGTGCCGATGCGTTTGAGAAAGAAAAAAAAGTGAAGGCGATGAAAGAAAGGTAAAAGACGCGATAAAATAAGCTCATGTAACAGCAGTTTAAAATGCAGGATAAAATTAAGCAAAAACCATACCCGACTCGTGTGCGATTTCCTTCAATTTTTTTGCATCTTTGTCACAACAAAAACAGATCTATGGCAAAAATTCTTGTAACCGACGACGAAAGCAGCATCAGACGAACGCTGAAAGAGATTCTGGAGTATGAAAAGCATGAAGTCGATTTAGCTACCGATGGCCCGTCGTGTCTTGAATTAGCCCGGACGCAGACCTATGATGTGATCCTGCTCGACGTAAAAATGCCCGAAATGGATGGCCTCGAAGTACTCGAAAGCTGATGGCTACCGTTGAAACCCCTGTCATCATGATCAGCGGGCATGGTACCATTCAAACCGCTGTGGAAGCCATTAAAAAGGGTGCTTACGATTTTATTGTAAAACCCCCTGACCTGAACAGGTTGCTGGTTTCGGTGCGCAACGCATGCGACAAGCAGGATTTGATGCAGCAGACGCGAAAACTAAAACACGAAGTCGAAAAAAAATATGAGATGGTGGGCGAATCACAAGCCATAAACGCTATCCACGACATGATTGCTAAAGTGGCACCCACCTCAGCCCGCATACTAATTACCGGCGAGAACGGCACAGGCAAGGAGCTTGTCGCACGACAAATACACCAGTTAAGCAACCGCTCGTTTGCTCCGTTTATCGAGGTCAACTGCGCGGCTATTCCATCCGAACTGATCGAAAGTCAGCTGTTTGGCCACGAAAAGGGAGCTTTTACCTCTGCTGTAAAACAACGCAAGGGCGATTTTGAACTCGCACATGGAGGCACGCTGTTTCTGGACGAAATCGGCGACATGAGCCAGTCGGCGCAAGCCAAAGTGCTCCGCGCCTTGCAAGAGAACAAAATTACCCGCGTAGGCGGCGAAAAGGACATTTCGGTAGATGTGCGCATCATCGCAGCTACTAATAAAAACCTCAAGGAAGAAATCGCTGCCGGACGATTTCGTGAAGACCTGTACCATCGCCTCAGCGTCATCGTGATTGAAGTGCCCCCATTGCGCGAGCGGCGCGACGACATAGCCAGGCTTACCCGCCGGTTTATTGAAGAAACCTGCCGTCAGCAAGGGCGGCCTGTAAAAGAAATCGACGAAGAAGCCCTTGAAGCACTGCGCGGTTTTAACTGGAGTGGCAACGTGCGCGAATTGAGAAACGTGGTAGAGCGGTTGGTTATCTTATGCGATGGCCGCATCACCATATCAGATATAGAGAAATATGTACAACCCGTGATGCTGTAGGCAATTTTGCACTATCTTTGCTGTCCGTTTTGGCGGAGCGTTCATACAAATTTGGGGCTGACCGGTTTTGACAGCAAGATGAGTGAATCGGTAAGCATGTCGAGCCTTGTGATTAAGCTCGTAAATCCGTGTCACACAACTTTTAATTGGCGAAAATAATTTTGCTCTCGCTGCATAACCGAATCACAGTAGGTTATCTTCATCCCGATGCAAGGCGTTGGGACGAGACGGTTCGCAGGTGGACAAGCCTAATTCCGGCCTGATCCCGAATCGCACGAAATTTTAGGATAGTTTCGACAAAGCTTCGGTGTCGTTACGAAATAAAGAAGATAAGGTGAGGATGAGGGTGTTTGTTTCCTTTCCAATCCCGACAACCAATAACAAACTAAGCATGTAGAAATCCCTTTTGTTCCTTGTTTGGACGAGGGTTCGAATCCCTCCAGCTCCACTTTAAAGCCTGCAAATATTTCATTTGCAGGCTTTTATATTTTGTATCTCACATATCAACAAACAATTATTGTTGTGTTCTAATTTTGATAATCAATTGTCTGTTTTATATTCTTCTTACCATTTAAAAACCCGCTAAACTAATCTGCACATTAGCTAAACACTAATCGGTATTATCCTTATTCCATCTATAAAACTTTGGAAATTACGTACGCATGAATACTGCTGTGAAGAATACCTAAACCACTGTTTGTACCGTTTTGTTTGTGGCAAAACACATTCTCTCGCCCATTTGAAGCCGAATCTATCTCATTGATCACAAGTCCATAAGCACAAATTCTAATTTTTTCTTTCGCTATTCAGAAAATTTTTACCTTTACATCCTGTTATTTCTGCTGACAACACTGCTTTTACTAGCCGGGGCAACCCAACTAAATTTGATCCGTTCACCTTTTTATTTGCATAGATTTGCCTTTAACTATAACCAATGGCGGAAACCGAAAAGCCTGACGAGTAGGTAACTTATTAAAACAATGGATATGGAAGTATTTGAAAACAAACCCACGAACGAGAACACTGTATTTTCGTATGAAGAAATCAACGGGTATTTGAAAGAAACCTCAAGCTGGGCAAAATTTCTGGCTGTTGTAGGGTATGTGAGTGTAGGGCTTTTAGTGCTGGGGGCTCTTTTTGTCATGTTGGGCGCATCGCAACTGAACAATTTTACCCAATCGCCTGTGGGCATGCCTTTTGAATTTCTTGGATTTGTGTATCTCGTGTTGGCCGGCCTTTATTTCATCCCGATAAACTATTTATATAAGTTCGCTTCGCGTATGAAAAGCGGTTTATTGCTACACGACAAAACCATGGTTACTTCTGGCTTTGAGAACCTGAAATCACTGTTTAAATTCATGGGGATATTGACCATCGTCATACTCTCGATTTATGCTCTTCTTTTGATTGTAGTGGTTCCTGTAGCCATTTTCCTTGCCCCGTAAAGAGTTTTAAAGCCTTTTTAAAATACATTTTCGTGCCGTTCAAACTGATTTCACAGCTTTGAACAGAGGAAGTTGTGTTTGATTTAAATAAAACAACCCAGATGAATAACTTTCTGCTGATTTGCAGCTTCTTAATGAGCGCTAACTTGATCAGTCAACCGCTGAGCCCACCCACTGCTCACCGCGACAGCGTCGTCGACACCCTCTTTAACCGGGTTATTGTGGATGAATACCGTTGGATGGAAAACGCGGACGAATCGCCCTATTTTGAAGATTGGATGGACGCGCAAGCCACCCTGACTATAAAATCCCTCAACAAAGCCTCTTTTCAATGCGACTCGTATAACGCCATCGATAAGTATCTTTTAACAAATTACAGTCATCCGCGAAAAGAAGGGGATTACTATTTTATCTATTCCTTTTTCGATAACGTGAGTTTACCGGCTTTGTTTGTGCAAAATACTTTCAGGGATGACCCGACTATGCTGGTTGATCCCAATTTTATTTCCAGGAAAGANAAAATTTTACTGAAAGGCTATTGGGTGTCACTCGACTCAAAATACCTGGCCTATCAGTTTAGNCGCAATGGCAGCGATTGGGCAGAAATCAGGGTGGTGAANATTGGAACAGGAATTCACAAACCGGATGAGTTGGTGAATGTCAAGTTTTCCAANATTGCCTGGAAAGGGGATGGTTTNTATTACTCNACTTTTCTGAACAACGGAAGCGGTATCGCCACGGGTCAGGAAGTTATGTACCATGTTTTGGGGACAAAACAATCGGATGATCAAGTGGTTTTTAAGCGTGAAAACAATCCATCGGCCCATTTTAATGTGAGTACCACAAGTGATGAAAGGTTTCTTTTTTTGAAAGAAATTGATGAAGACAAGGGACTTATTAATATTTTCTACATTGATTTTCAATCTGCTATACATTCGCTAAGGCCCTTACTTACCCGGCTAACCAATTCGGACAACGTACAAATCATCGACAATCATGGAGATGAAATCATCGCCATATCGCACAAGAATGCCAACAATGGGATGGTGAT
>JGI11705J14877_10001023_pt1 | contig 16374 bp, 13 predicted proteins | sample Etolaghawater15m_FD_14877 | JGI IMG/M metagenome (IMG submission 14877)
CAGACAGGCCCCACAGGCGGCCTGCCCCGAACAGCCATCCTTGGCAGCAGTCAGATTCAGATCGTTACGCAACCAGGAGAGAAGCGACACATCTTCATCACCTGTATACTGTACCTCTCTGCCATTAAGTACTAACTCAATCATTGCCTCTTCCTCCCGCTGTCATACTGTGATATCCAGGGTTCTATCACTGGCGAACAGTAAGTAGGCCAGCATAAGTACCTTCACCAAATTCTTTTCAAAAAACACGAGATAAGCGCAGACTTCGAAAGAATTTATAAGGTACTAAAAAGTTCTCGAAGTTCCACGCTCCAAGAGACGCTGCAGAGCGTCGGCTGCATACTTCTGCCTGGCAAGAAATATCATAGCTGCAATGATGTAGGGCTTGTAACTGGCCTCTTTATACTGGGCCACGCGGTACCGATCAAAAACCGATGCTTCAACCTCACCGTGTTCACAGGAGACCCCGCTGATATCAGCCGGCAGACAGTGCATATAGAGGGCAGAACCATTATGGGTGGTGGCCATAAGCTCTTCGGTGCAGGTCCAGTTCATATGCTTTTTATTTTGACTCAGCAGTTCCCGTTCCAGGGCCTTGATACCATCCATATCATTTTTACCATAGAGATCGGTACGTTTTTCCATGGCGGCAAAGGGTGCCCAGCTCTTGGGATAGACAATGTCGGCATCCTGAAAGGCCTCGGCCATGGAGTTCGATTTGGTGAACCGTCCACCGGATTCGGCAGCCTGTCTTGCAGCCACTTCTTCAACTTCGGGCATCACTTCGTAGCCTTCTGGGTGAGCGAGTGCCACATCCATTCCAAAACGGGTCATCAGGCCGATCACCCCCTGGGGTACGGAGAGAGGTTTTCCATAGGATGGTGAGTAAGCCCAGGTCATGGCAATCCTCTTCCCTGCCAAATTTTCAATACCGCCAAAATGCTTGATGATATGAAGCATATCAGACATGGACTGGGTGGGATGATCGATATCACACTGGAGATTCACCAAAGTGGGGCGCTGTTCAAGTACCCCCTCGTCGTGACCGGACTGCACTGACCGGGCCACATTCCGCATATAGGCGTTTCCCTTGCCAATATACATATCATCCCGGATCCCAATAACATCCGCCATAAAGGAGACCATATTGGCCGTTTCACGGACGGTTTCACCATGGGCAATCTGTGATTTTCCCTCATCAAGATCCTGCACTTCCAGGCCGAGCAGGTTGCAGGCACTGGTAAAACTGAAACGGGTACGGGTTGAGTTGTCACGAAACAGTGAAACACCCAGCCCTGAATCAAAGATACGGCTTGAGATATTCTGTTCCCGCATACCGCGAAGAATTTCCGCCACGGTGAAGGTGGCACTGATCTCATCGATGGATTTTTCCCAGGTCAGGAGGAAATCATTATTATACATATTCCGATAGTCCAGGGTGGCAAGTTCCCTGATTAATTCTTCAATCCCAATTCTGTCCATTTGTTGTATCTCCTGATAAGAATCAGGGAACGATTTGCGTTCCCTTACCATGGCGAATGGCTTCGCCGATATTTTCCGGACTGGTAATAATCACTCTTTCGCCGCCATTTTTAATAAACGCTATGGCGGCCTCTATCTTCGGGGCCATGGATCCGGGAGCGAAATGGCCGGCGTGAAGATATTTCTCCATCTCCACCATCTGAACTTCCCCCAGACTCTGTTCTGCTGCAGTACCAAAATTCAGCATCACCTGCTCAACTGCGGTGGATATAACCAGCAGCGGGGCATGGAGGTTGCCGGCCAGAAGAGCAGCGGTCTTATCCTTATCGATAACGGCGTCAACACTGGTAAGGCCAATATCGCTGCGAACCACTGGAACTCCGCCACCTCCTGCGGCGATCACATGAAAGTCATTTTCAAGCAAGGCAATAACGGCCTCTTCTTCCACTATTTTCAAGGGTATTGGAGATGCAACCACCCGGCGATAACCGCGGTTTGCATCCTGCGTCAGTATCCATTCGGGATGCTGTTCCCGAAGTTTCGTAAGTTGTTCTTCTGAATAAAATTCACCAATGGGTTTATCAGGCAGCACAAATCCCGGATCCAGCGGACTCACCTCAACCTGGGTAACAAGGGTCACCGCCTTTGCTGCCAAGCCACGTTTCCAAAGTTCATCGGTCAGGGCCTGTTGAATCTGGAGCCCGATGGCCCCCTGGGTATCGGCCACGCAGGAACTCAAGGGGACAATATGGAGACCAACCTGCTCCCGCGCAATCTCCGAACGAAGCATGATAAAACCAACCTGAGGGCCATTGCCATGAGTAATCAGCAACTGGTAGCCCAGTTCGACCAGATCCACCAGATGGGTCATGGTCTCACAGATAGCATGATACTGATCCTCCACCGTCTGTTTACTCCGGTGTTTGATCAGAGAATTCCCGCCAATGGCAATGACTGCCAGTTTTTTCTTCACGATCCAGCCAACCCTATGTTTGGGCTACATAGACACCGGGAAGTGCAGCATACAGAGCTGCACAGCGCACCAGGTCGGCCTTCCAGGTCTTCTCATTGGGGGCATGAGCCTCGGCCTCTTTTCCCGGCCCGAAACCGACGGTTGGGATATCATGCATACCGGTGATAGCTACACCGTTGGTGGAAAAAGTCCATTTATCGATACGCGGAGCGGTCTTAAAGAGTGACCTATAGGCAGCGGCCGTTGCCTGAACAGCCGGATGCTCTTCCGCCACTACCCACGAAGGAAAATAGCAATCCGTGGGGTAAACAAGCCCCGTGTAGGCTGGAGTGTCATACTTGTACATGGTCACCCTGGCCCCTGCCGCCTTAGCGGCGGGAAGCTCTGCAATTTGAGACATGGCAAGTTCCGCATCTTCTCCGACGGTCAGCCGCCTGTCAATGGAGACGGCACAGCCATCGGCTACGGCACACCGTGAGGGAGAGGTGTAGAATATCTGGGAAACGGTGAGTGATCCCTTCCCAAGAAAGGCATCATCTGCCAGCCTGGTGTGCAGTAGTTCCAGCTCACCGAGTATCTTTGCCATCTTAAAAATTGCATTATCGCCCCGCTCAGGAGCGGAACCATGGGAGGAGATCCCCTCCACATCAACCCGAATCTCCATACGACCACGCTGGCCACGGTAAATACCGCCATCGGTGGGCTCGGTGGAGACCACAAACTCTGGTTTCAAACCACGTTCTTTAATAAGATACTGCCAGCAGAGACCATCACAGTCCTCTTCCTGAACCGTACCCACCATAACTACGGTATAATCATCCCCAAGGCCCAGTTCTTTGATAATTTTCCCACCATAGACCATGGAGGCCATGCCCCCTTCCTGGTCCGAAGTCCCCCTGCCACCTATGCACTCATCATCTTCATAGCCTTCATAGGGATCAAATTTCCAGTTTCCGGCAACGCCAACCCCAACGGTATCAACATGGGCATCGAAGGCGATAAGACGTGGCCCGGAACCAATAAAGCCAAGAACATTTCCCATGGGATCGATTTCAACCTTATCAAAACCAACCTTTTCCATCTCCTCTTTGATACGAAGAACAACCTTCTCTTCATTACAGCTCTCACTGGGAATAGCGACCATATCCCGGAGGAATCGTGTCATCTCCGGTTCATAGCGCTTTGCAAGCTCATTTATTCTAGCAAAATCAAGTGTTGTCATGTGTTTTTTTTTACTCTCTATTTGGGTGAGTTCTTCTCCACATCAATCACCCATCAGGGTGATACGAAGGAGCCGTGCAAATAATTTTCAAAACTATTCACCATCCAATATTTTTACAAAATGTATAGTTTTGTGTCAACTTTCTTTTAAAATACCAACCTGATCAGCTTCCCCCTCCACAGACACACACAAACATTATAATTACGATATTACATTAAGTTAACTGATACGAACAAACCAGAACTCCAATAAGAAAACTTCACTTCAACCATTTTTTGCTTGTCAGGGGAATTTTAAAAAATTATAAAATAGAGTGTTTTCCACCTAATCCTGTCCGGTCTCATTCACCCAGTAAAGTGACACCGGTAACCTACCCACCATAAGGAGATCTGAGTATGTCCAAAAAAATCATCGCAACCGAAAATGCCCCAGCTGCAATTGGCCCTTACTCCCAGGCAGTACAGTATGGTGACACCATCTATGTATCGGGCCAAATACCATTGCATCCGGAAACCAAGAAGATGGACGACGATGTTAAGGCGCAGACGAGACAGAGCATGGAAAACATTAAAGCAATCCTCAAAGAAGCTGGTTCCTCAATGGAGAAGATTATTCGTTGTGGNATCTTCGTCACCNATCTTGGTGACTTTGCAACGGTTAATGAAGTATATGCCAGCTTTTTCACAGGAGATTACCCCGCCCGTGCAACCGTACAGGTTGCCGCCCTGCCGCTCGGGGCAAAGGTTGAGATCGATGCAATCGCTGCCGCATAGAAAGGAGAAGCAATGCCCATAGACTACGTTTTCAATAAAAACCGTAAACGTCCCGGGCAGGGAGCATCCATCGACATCCTCAACTCTTTTGAAGCTGAAAGGGCTCGTGCCTATCACCAGGGATTTGAGGAGTACCAGCCAAGCCGTCTGGTTCAGCTACCAAAACTTGCGGACTACCTGGGGCTCGGTAAACTTTTTGTTAAAGACGAATCCTCCCGTTTTGGTCTCAATGCCTTTAAGGTACTCGGAGCATCCTATGCAATCGGCCGTTATCTGGCCAGGAAACTCGGTAGAGACATCTTGGATATCTCCTACCACGAGCTGTGTTCCGACACGGTCCGCAAACAACTTGGAGACATAACCTTTACCACGGCAACTGACGGTAACCATGGCCGTGCCGTGGCCTGGGCCGCCAGGCAACTCCATCAAAAGGCTGTTATCTATATGCCCAGAGGATCTGATCCAATTCGGCTCAGGAATATTGTGGAACTTGGCGCAGAGGCTTCCATTACCGACCTCACCTACGATGATGCCGTCCGGCTCTCCAAACAGAAGGCAGAGGAAAATGGCTGGGTGATTGTCCAGGATACAGCCTGGAAGGGTTACGAAGAGATCCCGACATGGATCATGCAGGGCTATGCGACTTTGGCCGTCGAGGCCATGGAGCAGCTGAGAGAACAGAATGTCGCAGCCCCGACCCATGTCTTTCTCCAGGCAGGAGTTGGTTCCTTTGCAGGAGGAGTACTTGGTTTCCTCGCCTCAAGTCTTGGTGAAAAGATGCCAAAAGTCACCATCGTTGAGCCAGAAAAAGCAAACTGCATTTACCACTCGGCGAGAGTTGGAGACGGCAAAGCCCATGCGGTTAGCGGTGACCTTGGCACCCTGATGGCAGGTCTTGCCTGCGGCGAACCCAACACCATCAGCTGGGAATTGCTGCGTGATTACGCCACAGCCTATGTTTCCTGTCCGGATTCCCTGGCCGCAACAGGAATGCGGATTCTGGCAACCCCCCTTAAGGGAGATGAGGTTATTATCTCGGGCGAATCCGGAGCCGTCACCACCGGCCTTGTACATCTTTTGATGGAGTCTGAAGGGGGCAATGCTGCTCAACTGCGCCAGCAACTTGAACTTGACCACAACTCCGTTGTCCTTCTGGTCAGCACCGAGGGCAACACCTCCCCCCGTGCGTTTCGGGACGCTGTATGGTATGGAAAGTACAGTGACAACGAAGAAAATCGTAGAAAAAGGTAAGGCCAGACCATGGGCAAAATGACAGAAAACGAACAAATTTTCAAAAATCTCAGAGCAACTGCAGATGCAATCCAGACCCTTTTTGGACCCAACTGTGAAGTGACCATACACAACATGGCTGATCTTCAGAAATCCCTGGTCTATATAAAAGGAGATGTTACTGGAAGAAGTCCTGGTGCCCCAGCCACCAATCTTTTGGTCAAGCTTCTGCAACAGAGCTCAGAGGAAGGTGACCATAAACATAACTACAAATCAGTTACAGCAGATGGCAGATGTCTAAAATCCTCTGCAACCCTTATTAAGAACAGTAAAGGCAAGGCAGTCGCCGCCCTTTGTATCAACCTGGACACCACCTCCTACTTCAATGCCATCCAATCCCTGCTGCCCTTTATCCATGATCTCGATACAGGAATATACCCAAGCAAGGAAACCTTTGCCAACTCAGCCGTTGACACCGTACGCACCCTTTTCGGTCAGGCAGTTGACGATATCGGCACTCAGCCGGGAGCAATGTCCATCGACGAAAAAACCCTCTTTATCCAAAAGATGAAGGACAACGGTGTCTTCCAGTTCAAGGGTGCCGTTGAAGAAGTTGCCAGGCTTATGGATGTGACCAAATGCACTGTTTACAACTATCTAAAAAAAATCGAGTGAAATGGCTGCTGCAATGACACCAGCACCTCCTCTTCCGGGGATACTCCTTGCCGCCGGAAACAGTCAACGCATGGGGAGAAATAAACTGCTGCTGCCCTTTGGCGGCAAACCCATACTCCAGCATGCTATTGATGCGGCCCATTTTTCCTCCCTGTCTCCCCTTATTCTGGTACTCGGGCCAGAGAGCACTGCGATTCGTAGAGCCGTTGACACGCGATCTGCACTGGTCATCGAAAACCCTGATCCACAGAGTGGCTACGGCTCCTCACTGCAAACCGGCCTCAGAGCACTCGACGACACCCCCTGCAATGGCGCCATGTTCCTCCTTGGTGATCAGCCGTTACTGCGTACCGACACCATTGAAAGACTGATCGCCGCATTTCACAGGGAACCCGAACGCTGGATAGCCCCATCCTGGCAGGGACAGCGTGGCAACCCTGTAATCACTCCAGTGGCCTGGTTTGATAGAATTTTTGCTCTTACCGGTGATACTGGACCACGGAAACACCTTGCAGATCCTTCTGCAAACCTGAAGCTCATTGAAGTAGATGATCGGGGAGTTGTTTTTGATATCGACAGCCCCGAAGATTACACGAGATTACTCGCCATTAAGTAGTGCATTTAACTATATCGGGTTCACCAGAGTCAATTCCTTCGCCGAAAGAATCACAATATTCAATTCAGAAATACTCAGATACTATCGAAACGAATCATAAAGATTCAAACAAGATTGGCTAAACAGTAAGAATGGACGTACGCAGATGCTGGAACCTGCCTTGCCCTGTTCCCCTCCATGCGATTGTGAAGAACATGGGCTGACTGTTCTTTTAGTATCATTATGTATTCTCACCATCTGATAATGTGAATCTAACCAAATAAAAACAATCCTCGCTTAAGGTGTTTGCGATATAACCAAAAGCGAGGTTTTTAAATGAATAGTATGCGTTTTTCAGGTATTGCCCGTGGCCATAACGACTGCGATGCTCCTCCTGAATTGTCTGAATGCCTGTCTCTCCTCAATATCCCAAGAGGCGTTGCCTCCTCTTTGCCATTTACGGAGGACGACACGAGTGGTGGCGTTGAAAACGAGTTACAGGTCTGTGTAAAAGGTCACGAAAGCATGGTTGACCTGCCACAGCTTATTCGTCATTCACATTACTACGCCAACATACTTAAGCGTGTAGAAAGAGGAGACATTTCTTCCCGGACAAGTAAAAATCTTGAATCATTTCTCAATGAGAATGAAAGTAATATATGGGAAAACAGCTGGGTAAGATTCCCCTATCTGCTGTTAAATGACCTCTCAAAAAAGATATTTGAGGAAGATCTCCTCGCGAACAAAACACTACCGGAAGGAGGTTTTAGAAAGGACAGAGACCAATTCTTCATCAAGCAGGGATCGGCTTTACTGGTTCGCATCCCCATAAGCTACCTGCTCAAGCTGTCCCTGGTTGATATGGTCGGGACGTTTCCAAACCACCTGGAAAGTCTCAGGGAAACAGGGTTGAGACTGGCTAATCACTACCTCAACGATAACTCCTCGCCGGAAACTTTTTCCTTTCATGTTATCCGCAAGAACAAGCAGTTCGGCGTCAGCATGGGAATAGTCAGGGAAACAGCCAAACGTTTTTTATTTACTCACCTGCTCCTCCAGTATGCAAATGAACATTTCAGACTTACTGAATGCGGTCAAACGGCAATGGCCTTCTTCTCCCCTCACCCCCCCATGCGCCAGAAAAAACTCAACGAGTGCATCTCCGATTCCTTTTATCGACAACTCTTTATGAGCCCCTGCCTTTCAGGGTGGAACCAGGGTGAGAAAAAGCATCGATACATGGAGCTCTGCCATGAAGTGTTGAGCAGAAGTCATCTCAACGGGGTCATGAAAATGCGGGAGGCAGGAGTCATCTTGAATAACCTCATGGTTCTTCCCCACACGTCCAACATCAGCCTTGCCAACAACGGAACACATATCAGCCTGGGCAGCAGAAAGCTGAGCAATGCCATGGCTGACAGCAGTTCAGGTTTTACGAGAAAACATGAAAAGTATATGGGAGACCTGGCTGCAAAGATAGTGGAACACTTTCTGCCACTCTTTGTTGGTACATACAGCGCTGCTCCCTATAGGATCGATTATCACGAATTTCACCCTGAAACCCTCCTTGGCTTTCTTCCCCATGAGCTGGACTACACTCATCTGCGGATGGTCTGGAGAAGATGGCGGAAAAAAGCCAGAAACAGGGTAATGGGCTACAACATGACCCCCTTTGGCCCCCATGCTTTTGATCGCTTTACAGGAAAAATACTGGGCTGTAAGGGGGATTTCGTACCTGATTTTCGCCTTCTTGATTATCCGGCTGCCCTTCTCTCCACAGACCAGACCTGCGGTCAGGATGGTTGTCTTGGAAATGATCTGTTACTCAAAGCAGACCTGGAAGCACTTGGGGTGTTCGACAGGAGGCTCAGCCTCTATCAGCTTTTTAAATTACGCGAATACAACCAGATGGGATTTTCGGGATTTGAGGGGCGTTTCTATTCTCTTTTCCCAAGCCTGCGTGACGATATGAGCCGGGCAACTGAACTGCAGATACTACTCAGCAGCGTCGCCTTCAAGTACATGTCAACAGGATTTGCCGACCATAAATATATACCGGGAACGCCCGTTGTCGAAAGTGAACGCAGGCAGATATTTTTTGGTGCCGCCATCGGCCTTCCCACGTTTTTTGTAAAGAAAAACACCCCTAATCACTTTCTCCGCCGGATTTTACAACGAACCAGAAAGAACAGGTCCAGCCGCAGATATCCTGGCTATACAAGGGTTATTGCAAAAAATTATCAGATGGCCCTGATTGATATGGTCGAGGAGGATTGCACTGATCTTATAGAAATGCTTGATTCTCAGGCGATGCTGGATGATCTGAAGAACCGTATTGAAGAACCCTACAAATCCTCTGCCTGCGGCAAACTTGTGGGTGCCATCATCGGAAATGATAAAAGACCGAGACAGTTTCCCGCCGGACATTTCAACACCCTGGCTGAAAATTACTACCGAACGGATTTAAACAACTCCCTTCTCGCGGAGGGTTGGAGCTTTTTCAAAGAAGATGTAAGAGAAATCCTGACCAGACCACCCTATCTGGAATGTGATCCATCACAGCTCTCATGGACTGAAGACAACACTTACCCTAATCCTGACTCATTTCTCAAAACAGCATGGTCCAAACTGATTCGAGGATCTCTGAACACCCGGGACTGTACCCTGCTGATCCAACTGCTTATAGCTGCCGAACAACTGGACACTCACCGTAACAAGGAAAGGAAGAACAATGAATAGGCATCAGTATCTGGTTCGAAACGATAACACAGTGGTCACTGAACAGTTGTTTGGAGACCGAATTGTAAATTTTCTCTACTCTCATACCAGAGAACATGCGCCATCACTTTTTCGCATGGTCACGGGCCCGCGAATGTCACATCTTCTTGCTCTCTGGAACTTTGATTTGAAGCTTGGCAGCAGATTACTGGGGAACAGGAAATTCCTCAACCACTGCGGCGTCAATCTCGATGAATGCGTGGATGACATTTCTTCCTTTACCAATGCCAGAAAAATATTTGAAAGAAAAATCAAGTACTGGGACTGCAGACCCATGCCCGAGGAAGAAGACACTATTGTTTCTCCTGCAGATTCCAGAGTTCTTGTGGGATCCCTTGCAGAAACGGAAGCTCTTTTTATCAAGGATAAGTTTTTTGAATATGAAGAACTATTTGGCTGGTACCGGGATCACTGGCGGCAGCGCTTCGAAGGTGGAGACTATGCCGTCTGCAGGCTCACACCCGACAAGTACCATTATAATCACACCCCCGTGGCTGGTATTGTTGTCGATTTGTATACCGTTGGCGGCGTTTACCACTCGTGTAATCCGGGGGCTGTTGTCGAAATTGCAACTCCCTATTCAAAAAACAAACGGATTGTCACCATCATCGACACAGATGTCACCGATGGAACAGGGGTGGGACTTGTGGCCATGATTGAAGTGACAGCACTGATGATCGGTGACGTTGTGCAATGCTACAGCACAGATAAATACAATAATCCCAGAACGATAAGCAAAGGAATGTTCCTAAAAAAAGGACAGCCTAAGAGTTTATATCGCCCCGGTTCCAGTACCGATATCCTTTTATTCGAACCGGGTAGAGTGGTATTCAGCCCTGACCTCGCCCTTTCCCGGCAGCGCACAGATGTACACAGCCGTTTCAGCAAAAAATCAGGTTACCCCCTTGTTGAAGTGGATATCAATGTGCGGTCAACAATAGCTAACAGGAAGTAACAGATTATACTTTTGGAGTACAAACAATGACTAACGAAAAATTCACCCTCCTCCTGGTTCTCTTCCTCATACCAGGCCTTGCCTGGGCCTGCAGCAATCTACTGAATGAGAGATGGCAGATTTTAGCCGCTATTCCCTCCAGGAAAGACCACCAATGTGAACATGGTTCCTGGCAGGGGCGCAACTTGACCTTTTACGGCGTTCTGCTGGCTAATGCCTGCCTTGCAGGAGCAGCAGTTTTTTTACTGCTCTGCTCTTCCATCGGCCTTTCTCTTGAATTAATTCTTTTCCTCACTGGTTTAATAATTACAGCATCAATGACTGCAGCAAGCTTTTTTGCCCGAATAGTAGAAAACAAGAAAAACACGCTCACGGTCGCCGGCGGGGCAACTACAGGACTTTACCTGTTACCCTTTTGTATTGTTGTAATAAATCATACAGGATTTTCCCAAACGCTTCCTCTTCCTCTCCTGCCCATCATGGCAGCCACCTCAGTTGGCTTTATCCTGGGTGAAGGCCTGGGCAGAGTGGCTTGTATTTCTTTTGGATGCTGCTATGGAAAGGCAATCAAAGACTTAAGTCCTCTCACTGCAGGATTCTTTTCCCGATCAGGCTGCATATTTCATGGTCATACCAAGAAAATCGCCTATGCCTCACAGCTAAACGGCATCAAGGTTGTTCCCATTCAGGCTATGACATCATTTCTGTATGTAACAGTTGCCATCCTCAGCATATATCTCTTCCTCGAAAACCATTTTCAGTGGGCCTTTGGATTGAGTTCGATCACTGCCATGGGCTGGAGGATTATTTCAGAACGTCTACGGGCTGATTACCGGGGTGACAGGAAAGTTTCAATTTACCAGATTATGTCCATGGCCAATATCTGTTTTAGCATTTTATTTCTCTTCTGGGCAGCACCATATGAGGGAACACGGCCTGACCTGATCTCCGGCTTGTCTTTTTTTTGGAATCCGGCGGTTATCCTCTTCCTGCAATCTATCTGGGTAGGAATATTTCTTTATACAGGGATCAGTAAAGTTACCGGATCAACTATAACCTTCCGGGTTCATCCAGAAAACATTTAACATTTCCCCTTTACTACACATACCTCATATGGATTTCTTCTATTTTTCCTTCATTGTTCTTATCCTGACCTTTTCTCACTCTCCGGCTTCCGGCCAAACTTTGCAGACAACTGAATACTGGTACAATGAAATCACTGGTGACAGGCAGGAACAGTTCCTGTGGTCTAAAACCTCAGGGCAAAACAGACTACGCCTTTCGGCAAAGAAAGAACGTGAGGAAACCACCCTCATATGTACACCAACTGGAGAGGTGTTACATTGGCAGCAGCAGGATGAAAAAGACACTTTTCTAACTGCAGATCGCTCTGCAAATGTTTTATCAATCACCGGCAAAAAAAATGGCAGACACATTTTTAAACGCTTTGATCTTGATGAAAGGCCCTGGTACCAGTTTCTTTCATTTTCTTTGCAGAATTTTCTGCAAGACAACACAGTTCACACAGTTGTTTTTTGGATGCTCCGCCCGGACACTCTGGATCCCCTCCTGCTTGAAGCGACAAAATCTGGTATTGAAACCATCTCTTTAGATTCAGGTACTATCCAGACAGTCAAAATACAAATTGCTCCCCATGGACTTATGGGGAAAATCTGGCAGGCTCACTACTGGTACCGCCTTCCTGACTTCCTCTTTGTCATGTACAAAGGAACCCATGGAGGTTTCCTGACACCTGAAACAACGATCACCCTGGCCAAAACACAAGACTAAACTCTATCCTTTCAACCACTTACAAGGAACGCAGTAATGCTTACGCTTCAAGCAATAAAACCCTTCCTCAAAGGAAGAATCCCCGGACAACTCATTGTTCAATTTTCAAACCAGTGCAACGCCGATTGCCCTCAATGTGGGATGAGAAGATCGGCTTCCATCAAGCGAAATACACTCTCAAATACCCAGGTCAGGCGATTCATCGACAGCGCTGCCCAAAATGGTATTCAGGCACTCTCTCTTACCGGAGGCGAACCCCTCCTGCATCTGGATAATCTACTGGAGCTTATCAATCATGCGCGACAGGCCGGTATCCCTCACATACGAACGGGAACCAATGGTTTTATTTTTCAAGGATCTGACAAGGCTGATTTTGAAAAACGAATCCATCGCATTGCGGAAGGATTAAGCAAAAGCGGCCTCTATTCTTTCTGGATCAGCCTTGACTCTGCGAATCCCAGTGATCATGAAGCCATGCGTGGCTTGAAGGGAGTGATCAGGGGTATTGAAAAAGGCCTTCCTATTTTTCATGCCCATAATATTTACCCTTCGGCAAATCTCGGAATAAATCGAAATACCGGCGGTAAAAATCCCCTTTTTTATCAAGACAATCTGGATGATCAGGTTTTCTTTGAGTTATTTAAAGAGGCATTCAGAAAATTTTATCAGTTTATTCTCGACATTGGTTTTACCACTGTCAGTGCCTGCTATCCAATGAGCCAGGAAGGTGAAAAAGACGAGCAGAATATATCCACATATGGCGCTATTTCAGCGGACAAGGTTATCCATTTCAGTCCCAGAGAAAAAGGACTTATTTTCCAGGCTCTCTACGAAACCATCCCACAGTTTCGATCTCAATTACGTATTTTCACCCCTCTCTGTTCCCTCTATAACCTGATCCGGCAGTACAGAGACAGAAAGGAATCGCTCTACTCCTGTCATGGTGGACAGGATTTCTTTTTCATAGAGTGCGGCCAGGGAAAAATTCATCCCTGCGGATATCTCGATAAAACGTTCTCCAAACTTCCTGATTTAAACAAAAGAATTCAGAACAGATGTGATTGCAACCACTGTGAATGGGAATGTTTCAGAGACCCCTCTGATCTCATGGGGCCATTTGCAGAACTCTTCGCATCGCCTATCCGACTTTTCTCCAAGATCATTCAAGACAGTCATTATTTCAGCCTATTACGAAAAGACTTACAATATTACAGAGCCTGTAATTATTTTAACGGCAGTTCAGCTCCGGACTTCACAAAGCTTCAGAAATTTTCCTGATTCGTCACGTGACCAAACATGAATCCAATGCATATTATCAAAAATAGTCATGAGCAGCAGGAGTGGTTAAACAAACCTGGCTACAAGATTGACCTCCACTCACATACCCGTTTCTCCTCAAAGCCTACAAATTATCTAACACGAAAACTTAGCATAGGAGAATGCGTTACCGAGCCGGAGGAAGCCTACCACATTGCCCGTAATATGGGCCTCTCCATGTACACTTGCACAGACCATGACACCATTGATGGCAATCTGCTGTTGCGGGAGAAAGGATATCAAGTCCCGATTTCCGTGGAAGTAACAGCATCGTTCCCCCACAGCAACCACAAAAAACGATGTAAAATCCATGTGCTGACCTACGACTTGAATCCGGAAAAGGCGGAAGCTGTTTTTAAAGATATAACTAAGCTTCGTCATAATATTTATGATCTCATTCATTACTATGATCAACACGATATCCTGTATATGGCAGCTCATCCCTTTTATTCAGTTAACGATAGGATCACCGTTGATATTTTTGAACAAATTTTACTTCTCTTTGATCATTTTGAAATAAACGGCTCTAAGGGTGAAAAAACGAACAGGGGACTTCAGCACATCATTCATAATCTGACCACTGATTTACTTAAACAATTGGCAGATAAACACAGCCACATCATTCCAAAACCCAAAACTGACTGTAGCAGGAAACAATGTTCAAAGTCTGGTCAGGACGCCCACATCCAACGCTACATCGGACGAACGTTCACCTACAATCCAGACGCTCTCTCCATCAGAGATCTCTTTGAAAAGCACAGTGCTAAAAATATAGCCGTTGTCCGTAATTCACTCCCAGAAAATTTAAATTTTGTCTTGTACTGTGTTGGAATTGATCACAAAGTGAAAAACAATATCGAACTGGAAAGATCCATCTCCCGGAATAAACGACTGTCAGCTATATTTTCCATGCTAACCAGTAAACCTCTGACAGCCCCGACAATACTTGAAAAGTTTAATGGCCTTCTGGGGCGTTTCCCCAAGACACACAACCCCATTGGAAAACTGGATCAGGATGAACCGTTGTCTCTGCTCCTTCAAGCCATCCAGAAAATTCCACTCCAGGAATTTAAAACAACCAACAATAAGAGCATTTCCAAACAATTTTTTCGTCTTATGCAGCAGAGTATCGATGACGCTGTTTTGACTGTCATCAACAATAGGACGAGTAAACCCGTACGAACAATTCTCTTTAATCCATTCCGTACCCTGGGAACTATCATTGATCTTGAAAAACTCATCCTTCCCTATGGGATCTCTGTAAGAATTTTTGATGAAACCCGCTCTTTTACCAAAAAAGTGACCAAATCATTGTACCCCAATGGCTCCGTAGAGACCGTCAAGGTGGCCCATTTCTTTGATACCTTTCATGAGGTAAACGGGCCTGCAAAATTTGCCCAGGGACTAGCTGCACTTTCCTCAACAAGTGAGATTGATTATAGAATTCTTACAAGCGGAAAACACCAAAGCCAATTTGGCGAGCATGTTTTTCCTGCTAATCTGGCTTTTACTCCAGAACTGTACCCCGACCAGCAACTACGGATTCCTTCTCTTGTTGATGTGATAAATCACTGTTACAAAGAACATTACACTCATTTTCATGCTGCAACTCCCGGCCCACTTGGCCTCATGGCATTGCTTGCTGCCAAACGCCTCTTTAAAGTACCTTTTTTTGTCACTCACCACACTGATTTTGCTAAATATATGGGAAGCTACACTCAGGACATACACATAGAAGAAGCGGTATGGGAGTTATTAAAACAATTCTATTCCCAGGCTGATATTGTCTTTGCACTTTCCTGTGACTCCAAAACTGACCTTATTCACCATGGCATAGACAAAAACAAGATCCGTATTTTGAAGAGAGGGATAGATACAAATCGCTTTCATCCCGTACTTAATAGTCACTCGAAGAAAGGCTTCACTCTTATCACCTCCTGCCGCCTGGCGAAAGATAAAGGACTTGAGTACCTGGTTCCAGCTGTCAAAGAACTTTTGGGAAAACGTGATGATATCCGCTGGAAGTTTATTGGGGATGGTCCCTTTCGAGAAACGTTAGGGCGTGAACTCCACGGTTATAATGTCATTTTCACCGGTTTTCTCAAGGATGACGAATACGTGAAAGCACTGCAGGATTCAGATCTTTTTGTTTTTCCATCAATTACCGACACATTTGGCCAGACTCCCCTTGAGGCCCAAGCCTGCGGCGTTCCAGTTATTGTTACAAACAGGGGAGGCCCCAAGGATAATGTTATTGATGGGGAAACCGGACTTATTGTCGAAGGAAAAAGCAGCAGTGCACTATTGAAGGGCATTGAAACAGTGCTGGATAAAGATCTTCTTCATCATATGGGTCTCAAGGCCAGAGCATCTGTTGCAGACCGTACCTTTGAAAATTCATTTCGGGAATTATGTGATCACTACACCTTACACTAAAGTTTAGCCAGACTCACAGAAGCCCCTACTATCAAGGACTATAAATTTTAGAAATTCAGTACCAACACATACTATAACAAGCTAAGCCTGATGGATATATTTCTCGTAGATGCAATTGGCCCTTTTTTTCGAAACTATAAAAAACGA
>JGI11705J14877_10001024_pt1 | contig 16354 bp, 21 predicted proteins | sample Etolaghawater15m_FD_14877 | JGI IMG/M metagenome (IMG submission 14877)
AACACCAAGTTAATCTGGGGCAATGACCATGACCTAGATGAGTATGCTGATGCACGAGGTGATGAGTTTAGCATGGTAACAATACTGTCTTGCCCTAAATGCGACAGCATGGTAGAGGTATATTATCCACGAAAGGAGATTGACAATGATAACACTTAACTTACCAAAGAAGCAGGTCAACGCCATATTGGTTGCGCTTGACAGCGAGATTGATTATATGTTTGAAACAGGGGCAAGACCTGATTGGGAAACATTCCCAGAGGTTGCCGCACTGTTGATGGCATACTACACAACACGTTGTAAATTTGATGAGGACGATTGCAGATGAATAGATTTCTAATTGAGCATCACCCCGATGCTATAGCTAAGTCACTGTGTGACCAACACATTGTTAAGATGCCATTGGAAGAAGCACAGATGCTATGTACTGCGCTGTGGCATCATGCACCTGACTATGCAGAGGCTCGTGGTTTGTACAAGCCTGTGCATCAGAAGCACCCTTGCACACTGTGGGCAATGGACAACCAGCGTAACTACGGCTATGCCTTCCGGCTGTACGATGCCATGCTTCGTGAATATACACACCGCTATGGCAAAGAGCATGGTGCTGGCAAGCACTATCATGCGTTAGAGTTTGGCATCTGCAAGATACCTGACACAACCAACTTTATGACACCACATCCACAGTGTTTCAGTGGACATGATGACTTAAAGACAGATGAGAACTGGCCTATCATGGCATACCGTGCGTTCTACAAGGTTGACAAATCTAGCTTTGCTAGGTACAACAAGGGTCGTGACATGCCAGAATGGATGTCGGCATAACTATGGAATGGTTGATTTTAAATGTAGTATTGTTTATACTACTAGTATGAGAGGAGATGATACATGGCTAAGAAACTAGAGAATATGACAATGGATGAACGCATTGCCTATTGGGATAGGCAACGTGAGAAAGACAAAGCTGAACGTGCAGTCAAGATAAATCAATTGACTTATGAGCAACGCATGGCTGTCGTTGAGGTACACAAGTGGCTTGATGATGTGCTAGACACTGCTCTTTACCCAGACATGGGTGGCATCAAGTGTGTGTCTGCCTATGCACTACAAGAACTGTCTGATGCAAAGGACAAACTACAATTTCAATTCAACCTGAAAGGAGAATAGATATGCCATTTGATTTCCCTATTGATACATGGTTGCCAGAGAACCTTAACTTTGAGCCAGTGTTTGAACCTACTAAAGTCAAGGACAAGAAGTATGTCATCAACGGTAACACTGGTGATTACATTGGTGTGGTAGGTGACACGTTCAACTGTGCCAGCCACGCTGACTTCTTCAGTGGTGTGCATGACACCATCACAGAGAACCTTGGCGAAGCTGAGTGTGATGGCATGAACATGAAGTTCAAGGTAGCACGACAGAATGCGTGGGCTATGCTTGACATGACACTGCCCAATGTGACTGCTCGTATTGAGACAGACAAGCACAGCACTACCATTGCACAGCGCATCATTGCCTTGCACGGTATTGATGGTAGCTGTTCAAACCAGACATTCTTTGGTGCGATAGATTTCTTCTGCACCAATGGTATGATTCGTGGTGAGCATGACATGGTGCGGCGCAAGAACTCTGCCAACTTCAGCATGGACAGGTTCATCCGTGACCTGCGTGAATCTACGCAGTCGTTCTATGCACAGTCAGAACGCTTGCAAGGCTGGGCTAACAAGCCTCTGTTTGTAGGTGATGTCAAAGCTATGCTTGAATCGCTGCTCAAGTCTGACCGCACAGCAGACAAGATGCTTACCTTGTACAACCAAGAGGCATCAGTGCGTGGTCAGAATGTGTGGGCATTGTACTCTGCCTTCACCAACTACGCCAGCTATGCTGATGAGCGTAATGGGTTTGGATTGCGTAATACTGGCAAGGATACCAACGCTGTGTCTATGTTCCAGCGTGAGAACAAGGTGTCTCAGTGGATTGAAAGCAAGCAGTTCAAGGAGTTGATTGCGGCATGAAGTACATACTAGCAATGGATTATGACAACATGGGCTTTGATGCCGATGGTGCAGGTGACTACTGGTACACTGACACAAACTACAAAGATATGGACAGCGAAGAAGAAGCGTTGTCCTATCTTCAAAAGAACATATGCTATGAAGGTGGCAAGAAAGTAAATAACAAAACAATCAAAGAGTATTGTGATGAGTTTGCTGGTATCAGGTTTTATGAAAGGAAGTACTAATGCGTACTGTAAAACATCTTGTGGATAAGTACTATACTTCCAATGATTTCAAGATGTTACGAGACAGAACTAAGAAGGACTATCAATACTTTCTTAGTGTCATGCTAGATGATTTTGGCTCTGTGAATTTTTGTGAACTCACAAGTAAGCAAGCCAAACACGCATACGAAGCATGGGTTGAGCGAGGCATTAGCCTTGCCAACCACATATGTACTGTGTCATCTATCCTGTTTCGTTACGCTATTGACATGGAGTATGCTACAGTCAATCCCTTTGCCAACGTCAGGCGCAAGACACCACCACAACGCAAAGTTGTGTGGACAGAGGATGATGTACGCAACTTCCTTGACACTGCCTATGGTGAGTTTCAGTGGCGTAGCATTGGCCTGATTGTACACATGGCATACGAATGGTGTCAGCGACTAGGTGATATGCGTCTGCTGACGTGGGATAACATTGACCTAGAGGAACGCAAGCTATATCTTGAGCAGTCCAAGCGTAGGGCAGAGGTAACTTTACCCATAGAAAATGACTTGCTTGAGATGCTGACACAACAGGAGCAAGACTTCGGCTTTCAACGGTACGTTGTTCCGCGCACAACGCCTGTACAGGGCGAGTACCATCCATACAGCATGGAGAGACTGTCCAAAGCTGGAAGGGCTGTCATGCGGGAAGCTGGACTGCCTGAAGAACTAAGGCTGATGGACTTGCGGCGTACTGGTACAACACAAATGGTAGAGGCAGGTGTAAGTATGGGACAAATCATGTCGGTTACAGGACACAGCAACCCACAGTCGGTAAAACCATACATGAAAAATACATACGCCAGTGCAAATAGTGCCTTGACAGCACGTAAAGCACATGGTAAAAGCACTTAACTGCCGCAAAGAAAGTGAGTATTATATGAATAATATATATAACATTATAAGTGATATAGATGTACCCAATGGACAGACTAAACGTATGGACTGTCCTAACTGTGGTGGGTACAAGACCTTCACTATTACTAACAACTTGGGTAGCCTTGTGTGGAATTGTTACAAGGCATCCTGTAATGTAAGTGGCGGCAACCGTGTGCATCTTACNGTNGATGACATACGGTCTGGCATGGGNAATGTNGCAGAGTTTGCTGATGAGANATTTGATATGCCNCAATACATCGTGCCGCACAGGAACAAGCGCACAGTGCTTGCGTTCTGTTACAGGTATCAGCTAGACCCAGATGAGTTGGGTGTGATGTATGATGTGAAGGATGATAGGATTGTATTTCCTGTAGTGCATGACGGTAAGACCGTTGATGCCACAGGCCGTGCCATTGGTAAGCGATTACCTAAATGGAAACGATATGGAAAAAGTGGCTTGCCATACGCCGTTGGTTGTGGTAAAGTCGCAGTTGTTGTTGAGGACTGTGTGAGTGCAGCCGTGGTTGGTGGCAAATCCTTTGTCGGGGTTGCGCTTCTTGGTACATCTCTACAAGAGTCGCATAAAGGGTATCTCGCACAGTTCTCAACAGCCGTAATTGCATTAGACCCCGATGCACTACCAAAGACTTTGCAGATGGCAAAGGAACTGCGTGGACACGTGAACGATGTTCGTGTCCTACGTTTGAATGATGATTTGAAATATCGTAACCCGACAGATATGGAGAACTTAAATGGAATTATCAATCATTAGAAGCCTAATGGATAAGTCGTTCTATGATGACCATCGTGGTAGCAAATGCCCACCACGTTTGTTCAGCAAGGATGCACGTAAGATTAAAGAGTCTATCGACACGGCTATGGATAGGTATGAACGTACTGTCACACCCGATGAGGTTGAGGCATTGTTCATGGCTAACAATCCTACACTGACTACTGCACAGAAGCAGGGCTATGCTTCTATGTTTGCATCTATCAAACGTGAACAGCCAATGGGTAGTGACATAGCACAAGAGGTGCTGTCTAAACTATTCCAGCAGGTTGTTGGCGAAGATGTTGCTAACATAGGCTTCGACATGGTGAATGGTGACAGTGCCACACTTGAGAAGCTACGCAACTTGCTTGAGCGTTATGGTGATGACTTCATTCCCAACCTCAACATTGAGTGGGATGACATCACGATTGAAACACTCATGGCTAAAGCTGAACTGGAAGCCAAGTGGTCTTTCAACGTACCAAGCATAACACGTAAGGTAGAGGGCGTGTCAGGTGGGCAGTTGATTGAGGTAGGCGCACGGCCTAACACTGGCAAGACATCCTTCCACGCCAGCTTGATTGCTGCGCCGGGTGGCTTCGCACATCAGGGTGCCAAGTGCATCATCCTGTGTAACGAGGAACCTACCCACCGTGTCGGTGCTAGATACTTAACTGCTGCAGCAGGTATGACTGCTCGTGAAGTACGTGACAACATGGGCAAGGCCAAGGCACTGTATGAACCTGTGATGAATAACATCAGGATTAAAGATGCAGGTGGTCGTGACATGGCGTGGGTTGAATCAGTCTGCAAGGCTAACAACCCCGACATCCTTGTGCTTGATATGGGTGACAAGTTCGGTGTGGCAGGTAACTATGCCAGACCTGATGAGGCACTCAAGGCTTGTGCTATCTATGCACGGCAGATTGCCAAGACATACGACTGTGCTGTATTCTATATGTCACAGTTATCTGCAGAGGCAGAGGGCAGGTCACAGCTTAATCAGTCTATGATGGAAGGCTCACGTACAGGTAAGGCTGCTGAAGCTGACTTGATGATACTGATTGGCAAGTCACCTAGCGTGGAAGGCCAAGAGGAAGATAGCCCACTACGCCATATCAACATCGTGAAGAACAAGCTGAATGGCTGGCACGGTATGGTGAATGTCAATCTTAACTATCAGACTGCGAGGTATGAAGGATGAAGCTAACACTTGATGTAGAGAACACCGTCACCAAGCGTGATGGTAAGATGCACCTTGACCCCTTTGAGCCAGAGAACTCACTGACTATGGTTGGTGTACTGACTGACCAAGGTATGGAGCAGCACTTCCCGTTTGACCACGCTGATGTGCCAAACCAGAAGGACTACTACGAGCGTGTGCAATGGTATCTTGACGAGGCCACTATACTCATCTGCCACAACGCAGCGCATGACTTGCTGTGGCTATGGGAGTCAGGCTTTACGTATGACGGGCCTGTGTTTGACACGATGCTTGCAGAGTATGTGCTACAGCGTGGTATCAAAGAGCCGTTGTCACTTGAGGCTTGTGCAGAGCGTTACGAACTGAACACCAAGAAGCAGGATACATTGAAGGAATACTTCAAGCAAGGCTACAGCACACGTGATATACCATACAATGAGTTGTGTGAGTATCTGTCTGCTGACCTTCATGCTACGCAGCAACTTGCTGACAAGCTGATGTATCGTTTGAACACACCAGCAGACAGTGGCCTACGTGGTACAGTAGACCTGACCAATCAGGTAGCTGTGTGCCTTGCACGTATCTATCAGCGTGGCTTTGCCGTAGACTTATCTAAGCTGGAAGAAGTACGTGAGGAGTTTGAGAACGAGAAGCGGCAACTTACAGATGACCTACAGGCTCATGTACGTAAGCTGATGGGTGACACACCTATCAATCTCAATAGCCCAGAGCAATTGTCTTGGGTTATCTACAGCCGCAAGGTTGTTGACAAGCTGTATTGGGGCAACGCCATTGACCCATACATGGATGATGCAGACTTCCGTAGCTTGATTGCTGGTGGTACAGAAAAGATATACAAGACTACTGCAGAACAGTGTAAGGACTGCAATGGTACTGGACAGATACGAAAGGTTAAGAAAGATGGAACACCATTTGCTAGAACAAATAAATGTACACGCTGTGATGGGGCTGGTTATCTGCTTATACCTACTGTGGACTTGGCGGGGCTAAAGTTTAAGCCACCATCAGCTAAGTGGGCAAGTGCCAATGGCTTTAGCACCAGCAAGCAGAACCTAGAGTTGCTAGAGTCTGCTGCCAAGCAGCGTGGCATGACTGACGCTGTTGACTTCCTATACAAAGTGCGTAGGCTTAGTGCAGTAGACACATACCTATCGTCCTTTGTTGAGGGTATCAGTACACACACAAAGCAGGATGGTAAGCTACACGTACGTTTATTACAGCATCGTACAGCTACTGGTCGTTTCTCTGGTGCTGACCCTAATATGCAGAATATGCCACGTGGCGGCACATTCCCTGTTAAGAAAGTATTTGTGTCACGATTTGTTGGTGGCAAGGTAATGGAAGCTGACTTCGCACAGTTGGAGTTCCGTGCTGCAGCCTACCTATCACAAGATGAGGTTGCTATTGAAGAAGTATCTACTGGATTTGATGTACACTCATACACCGCTAAAGTTATTAGTGATGCTGGTCAACCTACGAGTAGACAGGATGCGAAAGCGCATACATTCGCACCACTCTACGGTGCGACAGGCTTCGGTAGAACAAAAGCGGAAGCAGAGTACTACACACACTTCACAGACAAATACCAAGGGGTTGCCGCTTGGCATACCAGACTGGCTAAAGAAGCTGTGAACACAAGAAAGATTACCACGCCTAGTGGTCGTGAGTTTGCGTTCCCTGATGTGGTACGTAAGCACACTGGACGTGTCTCACACTTTACACAGATTAAGAACTACCCTGTGCAATCGTTTGCTACAGCAGACATTGTGCCTATCGCATTACTGCATATTGATGACTTGCTCAAGGGTATGCAATCGTGTATAGTGAATACAGTGCATGACAGTATCGTTATTGACGTACATCCTGATGAAGAACAACAGGTAATCAAAGTCATAGATAACACTAATAAAGCACTGCCTTACCTCATCACCCAACGCTGGGGTGTTGAGTTCAATGTGCCTTTATTATTAGAGGCAAAAATAGGTCCGAATTGGCTTGACACCAAGGACGTAACCTGATATAACTATGCATCTTACAACTGAAAAGGAGTTAATAAACATGAACGATATTACAACGATTGATACTAACAACTACGCTGAGATGGCAAAGGCTATGGGTCTTGCTAATGAGGCACCTGCACAGAAGAAACAGGGTATGTTCCTTGCTCGTCTGCGCATTAACCACTCACCTATCCTTGGCTCTGATACCATCAAGGTTAAGGGTGGTACATACAAGCTAGAGATTCCTGATGGGCCTACGTACTATGCCGAATCTGCAGTGATGCGTCCCTTCCTGCAACGCTTTATGTATAAGAAGTTTATTATGGGTAGCGCAGGTAAACCTAACCGCTATGTCAAGACAGTTATGGCTGATACGCTTAACATGGACTTGAAAGACAACGATGGCGGCTTTAATTGTGGTAAGCCCTCTGGTTGGATTGAAGACTTCAAAGCACTACCAGACGCAACCAAAGAACTCATTCGTTCTGTCAAGCGTGTACGTGTAGTACTTGGTACAGTTGAGTTGGTCAACGCAAAGGATGCTGATGGTAAGCCTGTAGATGTTGAGACTACCCCATTCATTTGGGAAGTAGAGAATAAGGATGCATTCAAGACTGTAGGTGGTGTGTTTACACAGCTTGCCAAGATGAAGCGTCTACCTGTGCAGCATAATGTTACGCTGAATACTGAAGAGCGTAAGCTGCCTAACGGTAATAGCTTCTACTTGCCTAACACATCATTGGACCTTACGAATGTAGTGGAACTCACACAGGATGACCAAGAGAAGTTTGCTGACTTCATGTCTTGGGTGACTAACTACAACGAGTACATCATTAATTCCTACGCAGAGAAAGCCTCAAGCAAGAACGACATGGACTTGGATGAGGTAGACATTGACGGTGTTGTTGATGTTGAGTTTGAAGAAGAGGTAGCGTAATGAATCACCCTGCTGAACTGGCACTGCACCAGTATCTTGAGAACGCTGTAACAGGCAAATCAAGTATGTCACAACAGACAATCAAACAGATTGGGCTTGATGTGATGGCTGCTGCAGCACGTCAGTTCGGTGGGGGTAACAAGCGTGATGAGTTTAGTCTACGTATGTCAAACGTAGGTAGGCCAACTTGTCAACTCTGGTACGACAAGAACAAGCCAGAGGTAGCTGTTCCTCTACCGACAACATTCGTAATGAACATGATGATTGGAGACATTGTTGAAGCAGTGTTCAAAGGCATCCTTAAAGAAGCAGGAGTAAAGTATGAAGACACGGATAAAGTTTCTCTTGACCTTGGTGACGATAGCGTTTCTGGTTCTTATGACCTCATCATTGATGGTGCAGTTGATGATATTAAATCAGCTTCAGACTGGTCATATAGAAACAAGTTTGAATCCTATGACACTCTTGCCAGCGGTGATGGCTTCGGGTATGTGGCTCAGTTAGCTGGCTACGCCAAAGCATCAGGCAAGAAAGCAGGTGGCTGGTGGGTAGTAAACAAAGCCAATGGTCAGTTCAAGTATGTCCCAGCCACAGGGTTAGATGTCGATGAAAAAGTAAGGGAGATTAGCAAAACAGTACAGACAGTGAAGGAGAATAAGTTTGAAAGATGTTTTGAACCAGTGCCTGAGACTTTTCGTGGCAAGCCCACAGGTAATAAAGTCCTTAATGACGGATGCAGATTTTGCAATTACCGTTTTGATTGTTGGGATAATATTACTGAACGCCCTGCTGTAAAGTCACAAGCAAAGAACCCGCCCATTGTGGCATATGTTGAACTAGCAAAGGAGTATATGAATGGAGATTGAACTTAATGAACTCGCAGAGCAAATCAAGGAAGCGGAACTGCACCTTGCAGAACTTCGCAAGGAGTATCGTGAACGGAAGACTGCAGGTCTACGTGCGGCGATATCAGCGCGTAATGAAGCAGATAAAGTTTTGCGAGAAGAACTACAGGCTTTAGGCTACCGCAATCCATTTATTCAATGGCGTGACATTGCCTAACGCAAAACAATTCAGGGCAGCACGAAAGTATGGCTACCGTAGCGGTCTGGAACTCAAGGTGTCTGACTACCTAACTGAACTCAAAGTAGACTTTTTATATGAGCAAGTTAAGATTGAGTGGGAAGACCTTGCATACAGAACCTACACACCAGACTTCGTGCTGTCCAACGGCATCATCATTGAAACAAAAGGTATGTTCACCGCAGCAGATAGACGCAAGCATCTGGCTATACAAAAGCAGCATCCCAAATTGGATATTCGTTTTGTGTTTGAAAGTAGCAGACGCAAACTACGTAAGGGTGCTAAGTCTACCTACGGTGAATGGTGTATTAAATATGGCTTTCTATACTATGACAGGATTATTCCCGAAGATTGGTTGAAAGAAAAGGGTAAGAACAAGCATCCAAAGTTTATTAAGTTTGGCGGCACGAAAGTAAAAAGGAGATGAGTATGGATATAATGGACAAACTATCTAAAGAAATACAGAATGAGGACTTCCTTATACGTGTCAGACCATTCGCTGATAACGATGGAAAGTGGTCAGGTGAAGTTGACATATCTATAATGGCTATGCCTGAGAATCCTATGGATGATGAAGACTACTGGCAGGTCATGCACTTTGCTAAGATGATGTGTGCAGCCGTTCCTGTTATGGAAGAGGTTGAAGAACTGCGCAATATTGTTCACGAGTATGTCACAAAAGTTATTGACAACGAGATGGATATTGATGTAGAACTAGAGGAAGAAATGGGTGTGGAAAAGACCTACGATGGTAATGTAGTACACCTTCACTTTAACAGCAGGACAAAGGGGAATGCATGATGAGACATGAACAGTTTATGAAAGCTAAAGCTGCAGAGGTAGATAATAGGTGGATGAACATTAAATCTGAGCAAGCTAATAAGCAATTAGATGCAGTAGATATGGTCAACAGTCCACCGCATTACAATCAAACAGGTATTGAATGTATTCATGCTATCTCTGCAGCTACTGGTGATGGCTTCAAATATTATCTGCAAGGTAATATACTGAAGTACTTGTGGCGATTTGACTACAAGGATAAACCTGTAGAGGATTTAGAGAAGGCCAGATGGTATCTGGATAAGTTGATTGAAGAGGTAATGGCAGATGCGAGTTAAGATGTTCATCACCATTGATATTGACGATGAAGAATATCCCGTCCCTGCTGATGGGCAGGTGGGCGAGGAATTAGAGGAAGGCATCCAAGAATACTTTTATGATATTGAAGGTGCTAACATTAGAAACATAAGAACGATTACGGAGTAAAGAGATGATTAGTAATACATTACCTACAGACTACCAGAACTTCATAGCACTGTCACGCTACGCAAGGTGGAAAGAAGATGAACAACGAAGGGAGACATGGGGTGAAACTGTCAAACGATACTTTGATTATATGGCTAACCATTTGTCTACTAACAATGGCTATAAGCTACCAGATACATTGAGGGCCGAACTAGAAGAAGCTGTACTCAATCAGTCTATCATGCCTAGCATGAGGGCCTTGATGACTGCTGGGCCAGCATTAGACCGTTGCCACGTAGGTGGATACAACTGCTCATACGTTCCTGTGGACAGCCCACGTGCGTTTGATGAGACTATGTACATCCTTATGTGTGGCACTGGCGTTGGCTTTAGCGTTGAACGTCACAATATTGAGAAGCTGCCTATTGTGAATGAAGAGTTTCATAACACAGACACAGTAATCAAGGTGGGTGATAGCCGCCCCGGTTGGGCCAAGTCACTGAAGGAACTGATTGCTATGCTTTACTCTGGTCAGGTTCCTAAGTTTGACGTATCAGAGGTACGTCCAGCAGGTGCAAGACTGAAGACATTCGGTGGACGTGCATCAGGGCCACAGCCTTTGATTGAATTGTTTGACTTCTGCATTGAGAAGTTCAAGGGTGCTGCAGGTCGTAGGCTGTACCCAATTGAATGTCACGACATCATGTGTAAGATTGGTGAGGTGGTAGTCGTTGGCGGTGTACGCCGTTCAGCCCTTATCAGTTTGTCTAATCTTAATGATGACCAGATGGCACACGCCAAGTCAGGTAAGTGGTGGGAGAATGAAGGTCAACGTGCATTGGCTAATAACTCTGTAGCGTACAAGCAGAAGCCTGAGATGGGTACATTCATGCGTGAATGGTTGTCATTGTACGACAGCAAGTCAGGTGAACGTGGTATCTTTAATCGTGAATCATCCAAAAAGCAAGCAGCCAAGAATGGTAGGCGTGATGCTGACCAAGACTTTGGTTGTAATCCTTGCTCTGAGATTATCCTTCGTCCATACCAGTTCTGTAACTTGTCTGAGGTAGTTGCACGTGAAACAGATACGCTTGTGTCCTTGAAAGAGAAGGTACGGCTTGCTACTATTCTGGGTACATTCCAAGCTACACTAACAAACTTCCGTTATCTGCGTAAGATTTGGAAGAATAATACAGAGGAAGAACGCTTGCTTGGTGTATCACTGACAGGCATCATGGACTGTGCTGCATTGCATAAAGGTAAAGAGGTAGCCGATACACTTGAGATGCTACGTGTTACTGCCATTGAAGCTAACGCAGCTATGTCACAACAGCTTGGCATCAATCAGTCAGCAGCTATTACTTGCGTCAAGCCTAGTGGTACAGTATCACAGCTTGTGGATAGTGCATCTGGTATTCATGCTAGACACAATCCATATTACATTCGCACTGTCCGTGGGGACAACAAAGACCCATTGACACAGTTCTTGATTTCACAGGGCATACCTAGTGAGCCAGACGTAATGAAACCCGACAGCACTACAGTCTTCTCATTCCCTATGAAGTCACCTAAGAACGCAGTGACACGCACAGGTATGACAGCCATTGAACAGCTTGAACTGTGGCTGACTTACCAGCGTCACTGGTGTGAACATAAACCATCGGTCACCATCTCTGTAAAGGAACATGAGTGGATGGCTGTAGGTGCGTGGGTGTACAAACACTTTGATGAGGTCAGCGGTATCAGCTTCCTGCCATTCAGTGAGCATACATATCAGCAAGCACCTTATCAGGACATTGATGCTGACACATACAAAGAGTGGTCAGCTAAAATGCCAAAGAATGTAGACTGGTCTTTGCTTCAAGAGTTTGAGAAGGAAGATACTACATCAGGTGGACGTGAGTTGGCTTGTACTGCAGGTGTCTGTGAAATAGTTGACATTGCTGCAGCATGAGTGTAGTGTGGAAAACAGGTGATGGGTGGGTGCAACATAACCCACCTGCTCATCACCCTTGCAGAGAAGAATGGTTGAAACAAAAAGCAAAGGAGAAAGATGATGTTGAACGGAAAGTGGACTAAAGAAAACTTTGAAAAACACCACGAAGACAATCCTGAAATATATGAAATGTTTTGTAGGTTTGCAAAAGAAATGGCCTCAGTAAAAGCATACTATTCAGCTAAAGCTATATTTCATCGTATGAGATGGGAGACAGCGATAAGGGAAGATGATTCAGAATTTAAGATTAGTGATGGTTGGATTTCTCATTACGCAAGAAAGTTCTTGAAAGACCACCCAGAACATGGTAATTTTTTTAGAACAAGAACACCACAAGAAAGCTACTTGGATTAAGGGGAGTTGATATGGAAAATTTAGAACCAAAGATTGAAGACCGCAAGAAGTTTGACATTGACCTTGAGTATGGGAAGGTGCGTGAACAAATGGTAGCAGATATGTTACAGGATAAGAAGATTGAGGTAAAGAGTGAACGTGACGTGTGGCAGAAGACAGGCAACATAGCTATTGAATATGAATGTTATGGCAAGCCTAGCGGAATCAATGCCACTGAATCAGACTACTGGTTTCATAACCTGTGCATTGGTGATGAGACATTCGCTACGATTGTCTTTGACACGAACAGCCTCAAGCGTATCATTGCTAACTTAGATAGCAAGCGTAGTGTTTCTGGTGGGGATAATAATGCAGCACGTATGTACTTACTTAATCTGCAGAAGCTATTTTCCTCTGACGTAATCAAAGCATTTAAGGAGACTAAAGATGCGGCGTAATGGTTTAAGTAAGTATGATGCTCCACTGCGTATTCAATACCAGTGGGGCTACGAAGCATTTAAGCATGGTGGTAGGATGACTAAGAAGGGTAAGAAAAATATCTTTGTTGAGCATCGTCCTAATATGGACACACATACTATGCAAGCACGTGAGTGGCAACGTGGGTGGAACGATGCCTACTATGAGCAGCTAGAAGAGGTACAGTTTAATGAGGCTAGAGGAAGAAGCTAAACAGTGGATGAAGGAGAGATATATGAGTAACATTACAGCAACTGAATATCAAAACAAAGCAGCAGAGACTGCCATCTTCCCTAAAGAAAAAGCCCTTGAGTATTTAACTCTTGGGCTTGCTGGTGAGGCTGGTGAGATTGCTAACAAAGTAAAGAAGCTAATACGTGACGGTGCAGACAGAGAAGAGTATCACGCTAAGTTAAATGCCATAGGACATGAGTTAGGTGACGTATTGTGGTACTGCGCAATGCTTGCTAGAGAAGTGGATATGAATCTTGGTAGAATCATGGAAGACAACTTGGAGAAACTTGCTGACAGGAAAGCTAGGAATCGTTTACAAGGTGACGGTGACAATCGTTAAGTATACACCGTTTGCTGTTATCATTGGCTGGTTGCTATATGCATTTGGTATGGGACTAGCTAATGATATATGTGACTGCATATAAGTTTTATGGCTTTGGTTGTGCCTTCGCAAACGTAACCATTGCAGCTAGATGTTCTGCATCGCCAAGATTCGGTTCTTTATTCTTTAGATTACCTTCACGAATCAACAGCGGCAGATTCTGGTATGCTCTATCTCTTGCGGATGGAGACAGCCTTCTGTACTGCTGCATAAGCCGTAGATACATAGTTAGATTACCGTCAATAGGTGAGCCATCTGGTGTGACCATATCCCCAGCGTCTTTGTCTGCAATATAATCATCTATCTGTGACTTGTATGCCTTGATTGCAGCATCTATATAGGCAATTCTTTCCTTATTAACAAACGCCTTAACATTAGGCTCTTTGTTTTGTCTTGCTCTTTGTCTAGCTTCAGATACAAACTCTGGACTCTTAACTACCTCAACGATAGAGGGCAACATTCTTCTCAAGAAACGTGTCTCATACTGGTTAAAGCCCTTTGAGATAGTACGACTAGGTATTTTAAAGTCACGATATCCTAGTTCTTCCATGAACTGCCCTGCCTCACTTAACTCCTCACTCAAACCAATACCCGTAAATAACTTTAGAGGTATGCCAATACGTTCACGTGGTTTACCTTCCTCTTGAAATACTGTTTCTCGTGCAGGTAAGTCCTCTTGTGAGCCGGGGTCAAAGATGTCACCAAACCCACGTCTGTCAATTACAGTTTTAACACCCCGCATAAACGGCCCCTCAAACTCTTCACCAGTTTTAGGGTCTTTACCTATTAATGCTTCTCTACGTACATCTTTAAACACGGATGGACGTGAGCCTTGTATACGCTGTATCTCTATGACCTGTGTAAGAGGGGTCAGGTAAGTAGCACCATACTCTGCCAGTGCTTCACCCAACATTTCTTTACCCTTCTCACCGCCAATAGAGTCAGCCGTAGCAATCATCTTGGCTATATCTTCAAAGATAACTGCGCCTGTACCTGTTCTAACATTTGTGCCTAAGAAAGTTTGCTTCATGTCATCAAAGTCTAGCCAGTTACGGAATGTACCGTCACCTTCAGGGCCACCCACTTTAGCTAATAGACCACGATGAATAGCCTCTGCCACCCACAGTGCCTGTCTTAGTATAGGTGACTGTGGTGTAGTATCAATAAGTCCATTGTCCGTCTTCAGCATCTTATAATCAGACGGTACATCGTCATTATACTTTTCGCTTCTATACATCATGGCTGCAGGAAGTATGACAGCGGCACCGATAATGTTACGAGATATTTGCTGACGGTCTTTCTTTGTCATTTTAGCTGTTGCTGTAGCTAAATCTCCTCTACCTGCTGCAATACTACGTTTAATAACAGGAGCAAATGCGCCAGCAGAATAATTGCCTGCAAGTTCCATGCTGTTAAACATAAAGCGTGGGAATGGGACAACAGCAGTTAGACCCGTGCGTGTAATGAAAGATGTAATTTCCCTAAACACAGGCACTTCAGGTTGCTTGGCATAAGTAATGTCTAGTGCTTTGTCTGTAGCGTCTGCAACTAATTCATTAAATGACCGCTTACCTTTAGGTACAAGGTCAGATGCATCGTTCATAAGGTCAGGCAGTCTGCCATTGTTCAATGCTTGCACTAAATCAATGCCATATTCTCTTTGTACAAGTCGTTCTAGTTCACCTGTAAACGCACCCCTACGAATCAAGAACTCTTGCCATCTGTTTGGCAAGTTTAATACATCAACACCCGCTTCAGCGACATTTAATATGCCATCTACACCTTTACCAAGTTTTGTTTTTGCTTTACCTGCGCCTGTGCTTTTACGAATCTCGTTAATCGTATTAAACATCATATCAAATTGTGATGCATACTTGTCGTTACTTAACACAAAATCAGTTATCTGTTTAGAGTCACGCATCTTTGTAGGGTCAAACATATAACGCATATGTCTGAAGCTACCTGTCCAGTTGCCTTCACCCGGTTTAAATGTTTTAAAACCAGCAGCTAGGCTGTTTACCGGACCTTTTGCATTACTGAAATTATATAATGCAGTATCCAGCATGTTGCCCAAGCCTTCAAGAGGCGCACGTACAACAGCAGATGACAGGTTTCTACCTGCAGTAGCTAACTGAGATACTAAAAGTCCTCGCCGGATGTTTTCAACACGCACGACAAACTTCTGCAGCCCATTCATGCTATCAAAGAATGCTTTTTCTTCTGCTGCACGTTTAGCACTAGCTGGTTTTACACGTTGAGATATTTGAGAGAATTTGTTTAGTACTCTACCTGCTTCAGAAGCAGAGCCTAGCATCATTGTAGCATACTCTTCAAAGTTAATATCATACTTGTTGAGCAGGTCTAACAATTCATCTGCTGGTATAATGTCTTTATTAACAGAAAACTCAAACAGATTATCCACCAAACCTTTTGATGGGTCATACAGTTCTGGCTTTCTGTCCAGTAACTGTTTAGCAATAGCGGTAAAAGAGTCTAGGTTTTCCGCTTTAATAATAGGTATAG
>JGI11705J14877_10001025_pt1 | contig 16352 bp, 23 predicted proteins | sample Etolaghawater15m_FD_14877 | JGI IMG/M metagenome (IMG submission 14877)
TTCACCCCCCTATCCTACTCCCCCCCTTTAGGGGGGGGGAGGTAGGGGGGGGAATGAATACCCGTGAGTGTGGTGGGTGCCGATCCGCCCTGAGACAAGCAAACATAAGTGAGTGAAATGATAATGGTTTATGGCTGGAAGTCTGGAGTTTTCCACAACCGTTTCACTGGTTTCGAGCCTACGTGGGACGGTTGGAACGGTCGCCACTCGATTTCGGCCGCAATGCCTTGTGGCTACTTGGCTTCCGACCGTTTCACTCGTTGTGGATAACTCGTCCCACAACCGTTCCACGCGGTGAAACGGTGAAACGGTAGGGTGGAACGGTGCCGACCATGCCACTGCCGGCCGGTTGGTGGGACGGTTCCGGCCTGGGTTCAGAATCCGAGAAAAAGCTAGGATTCGGCTGGCCGTTCTGGGGGTCGATGGGTAGGGGTTGTGTCAGCTTCAGCGAGCCTGCTGCGTGGCGGTGAGCTGGGGTCAGCCCGGGTGTTCCGGGCGCTGCCTGCCGGCCGTGCTTGTCTTGGCATCACGTGTCGATGCAACCTTCGGGGCGCTGCACGGCCGGCGGGTAGTCACTCTTCTGTGATCTGTGTGGAGATGCCTGATGTGGAGGTGTGTGCTGATGTGCCGGAAGACATTCGATGACGATCTGCCGCTGGTGAAGGGCGGACAGGGTCGCAGCGCGAAGGAGATCGAGGACTCGGCCTGGGTCGTCGGTTATGTGGCGCTGGCCGCGTTCGTGCTGCCGCTGTTCATCTGGGGCGACGATCTCGTCCGCATCCTGACGGCAGCTGCCGGCCTCGTGATCGGCTGCTGGGTCACGGCCCGACTGATCGAGGAGAGGCGGCGATGAACTACACAGAGTTCTTGGATCGCAAGCGGCACGAAGGTGCCATGCACGGCTTTGAGCCAACGTTCCTGCCGGACAGCCTGTTTGACTTCCAAGCCGAGCTCGTCACGTGGGCTGTGCAGAAGGGTCGTGCTGCGATCTTCGCCGACTGTGGTCTCGGCAAGACTGCGATGCAGCTTGTCTGGGCACAGAACGTTGCCGAGCACACCGGCAAGCCCGTGCTAATCTTGACGCCGCTGGCCGTTGCCTCACAGACGGTGCGCGAAGGCGAGAAGTTCGGCATCGAGTGCGTGCGCTCGACGGACGGCGCGGTTGCCGGCCGGATCGTCGTCACGAACTACGAGCGGCTGCACCTGTTCCAGTCCGAGGACTTTGGCGCGGTCGTCTGCGATGAGTCCTCGATCCTCAAGTCATTTAGCGGAGCGACGAGGAAGGCGATCACGCGCTTCATGACGAAGCTCCCGTATCGGTTGCTCTGCACTGCGACGGCGGCACCCAACGACTACACCGAACTCGGCACGTCCAGCGAGGCACTTGGCGAGTTGAGCTACAGCGAGATGCTGCGCCGGTTCTTTCGCCAGCTCGATGACAAGGGCCAGAAGCGCGAGGAGAAGCTACAGGCCGAAGCAGAGAAGGCGATCAAGGCCGACGCGAACTACTACAAGAAGCTCGCGTTCCGCGTGTCACAGACGATCGGTCAGTGGCGCATCAAGCATCACGCGCATGATCACTTCTGGCGCTGGGTCTCGTCATGGGCGCGAGCCTGTCGGATGCCGTCCGATCTTGGCTTTGACAACCGCAATTTCCTGCTGCCACCGCTGACCGAGCGCGATCACATCATCAAGGCTGCGACGCCGCCGGAGGGGATGCTGTTCACCATGCCGGCGTTCGGTCTTGCCGAGGAGCGCGAGGAGCGATCGCGGACGATCCACGAGCGTTGCGAGTTCGCGGCAAGCCTTGTCGATCACAGCGAGCCGGCCGTCGTCTGGTGTCACACCAACGCAGAGGCCGATCTACTTGAGCAGATCATCCCGGACGCGCAGCAGGTTGCCGGCAGGACGCCGGACGCGCGCAAGATCGAGCTCTACGAAGCGTTCGCATCTGGCGACCTTCGGGTGCTGGTCATCAAGCCCAAGATCGGCGCATGGGGTCTGAACTGGCAGCACTGCGCGCACGTCGTGACGTTCGCGTCGCACAGCTACGAGCAATACTACCAGTCCGTCAGGCGCTGCTGGCGTTTCGGTCAGAAGCGCCCGGTGATGCTTGACGTGATCGCAACGGAAGGCGAGTCCAGAGTCCTCGCCAACATGCGAGCCAAGGCCGACAAGGCAGCGCAGATGTTTGAGCTACTTATCACTCACATGAACGACGCGATGAAGATCGAGAAGACGAACGAATACACGAAGAAGATCGAGGTGCCGCAATGGTTGTGAAGAATCAAGTCGTCGGCGACAAGTTCGCCATCTACAACGCGGATTGCGTTGAAGTCATGCAGCAGATGCCGGCGGGTTCGGTGCATTTGACGGTCTACTCGCCGCCGTTTGCTGGTCTGTATCAATACAGCAGCGACGAGAACGACATGTCGAACTGCATTTCGCATGACGAGTTCTTTGAGCACTACGGGTATTGCATCGACGAGATTGAGCGCATCACTATGCCGGGTCGGATCTCGGCCGTGCACTGCATGGATATCCCGCTCAGCAACGCTGGCTGCGACTCAATGTTCGATCTGCCGGGTCGCATCATCCGAGAGCACGAGTCGCGTGGCTTCGTGTATGGCGGGCGCCGCGTGATCTGGAAGGAACCGCTGATGGTTCGCAACCGGACGATGATGAAGAGCCTGCACCATAAGACGCTGTGCGAGGACTCGACGCGATGCAGCATCGCGAACGCCGATTATCTGCTGATGTTCCGTCGCAAGGGCGACAACCCGGTTCCGGTCACGCACGATGTCGGCCTGATGCACTATTCCGGCGAGCGGAAGATCCCGGCCGACCTGCTGACCTATCGTGGAATGCAAGGCGACCAGAAGAAGAACCAGTTCAGCCAGTGGATCTGGAGACAGTATGCCTCTTCGGTGTGGGACGACATCCGCATCGACAACGTGCTCAAGTATCGGTCAGCCAAGGAAGGCGAGGACGAGAAGCACGTCCACCCGTTGCAGCTTGACGTGATCGACAGGGCTGTCGTGATGTGGTCGAACCCGGGCGAGACGGTGCTCACGCCGTTCATGGGTGTCGGCAGCGAGGTCTACGGTGCAGTCCAAGCTGGCCGGCGTGGCGTCGGTGTCGAGCTCAAGGAGAGCTACTTCCGACAGGCTGTGCTCAACCTTGAGACGGCAAGCCAGGAACGGTTCGAGGAGCGAGTGTTGTTCGACGAGGCCAACGCATGACCCACTTCGACAACATTCGCGCCTGGGCCGAAGCGCGCAACATCATCGGCGGCTGCACGTCTCGCGATCAGTTCCTCAAGCTGACGGAGGAAGTCGGCGAGCTCGCGCAGGCGATCCTGAAGGACGACGGCGATGAGTTCGTGGATGCGATCGGCGACATCGTCGTCGTGCTCACGATCCTTGCCCGTCAGCACGGCACGTCGATCGAGCGATGCGTTGAGGCTGCCTGGGACGAGATCAAGGATCGCAAGGGCCGCATCGTGAACGGCACTTGGATGAAGGATTCCTAATGGTCTCACGCAAGCGGAACGGCCTGACTGATCATCAGCTCAAGGCGCTCGGGGTCATGCGTCAGTTTGGCCAGATGCAATACATCAACGACGGGTCAGCGACGCACTACCGTGCAGCCGATGGCACGAGGCATTCGCTGGTCACGCTGAAGAACCTCGAAGCGATGGGCCTCGTGTCGTTGGTGACAACCAAAAAGACGCGCGTCGCGACGATCACGAAGGAAGGTGCAAGCAAGCTGACGACGACGATCGTGGACGCGACGTTCAGGAAGGGTCCGGCTGCATGTCCTCCCGGCAAGCGCCGGCTGACTGATCACGAGCTGGCTGTGCTGCGTCAGATTGCCGATCACAATAAGGTCTTCTACGACGATGCGACGCGCACTTACGACGGCATCGACGTGCCTACGATGCGCCGGATGGCCTCGTATGTTTGGATCGCTGTAACGACGAAGCAATACGCGGAGATCTTGCCCAACGGTCTGCGCGCGCTTCGGGATGGTGAGGTAGCGGTTCTGTGAGGCGCCTCACGCTCCGCTTTCCGTTCGTTCCGAAGAGCGCCAAGAACCGATCAGAGATTCGGATGCACGGCACTCGCCGCTGGATCTCGAAGAGCAAGGCCGCCGAGCGCGATCAGTCAGAGATGGCCGCGATCTTCCGCGGCATGAACCTTGTCGAGTTTGGTCGCACGTTCTTCGGCGATCACTACATCGGCGTGCACATCGTCGTGCACGAGGACGATCAGATCGTCGAGGTCGAGGTGGTCGATCTTGGACCGCAGCCGAAGCGAGGTCGCAAGCACACGAAGCGCGACGTGCACGGTGTGGTCGAGTCGATCATGGATGGAATAGAGGGTCACGTGTTTGATAATGACCGGCAGGTGCGCTGGTGCACTGTCCGGTATCACGATTGGGAGATTGAGGGATGAGATACAACAACTTCCGCTTGGAGCATCCTGCCGGCGACGGCGTTCCTGTTGACTGGGTCGATGTCACGATCCCGCTCGACGTTTACAGCGAGCTCGGCGACGAGAGCAAGGGACGGCTCGTCTTCAAGACGGAGACGGGCGTGCGCTCGCCTGTCGTTGAGCAGTTCCGGCGAGGCCGGCAGGGCGTCAACGTGCGCGTCATGGGCATCTTCGCCAATTCCAGCGTGCACGGTTCGTTCGTGCGCGATCCGCAAGGCATCAAGGCTCCGCCGTTCATGCGGCACCCGAGCGTGCCCGAGAAGATCGTGCCGACGATCGGGACGCTCGGCTACGTGTTCTACCGGGATGAGCTGATCCGCTCAAACGAGGCCGAGGAACTGCGGCGCATGAGCCTGTCGGACGGCGATGGTGTCGTCGTGATCTGGACGCGCGTGCGCTCGATGCACCCGGTCGTTGATGTCGCGGTGCGTTGGTCGCGGCGATCATCGGATGGCTACGTGCCTGAGGTGACGTTCGATGGTCTGCGCGAGATGCACGAGGTGGCTGGCTTCAAGTCTGGCCTGCCGACGTTCGCCGATCCGCTCTGCGCGCCGACGCAGTGGTTCCGCGTGACGTTCGATCCCGCCGGCAGCGAGCACGGCTTCGAGGAGGTCCTGCGATCGAGCGCGAGCTCGGCTTGGCCTGTCGGGATGTGCACGGAATACATGACGCGCGATGAGCCCGGCGCCCGCTGGCTGACGTTCGGCCTGATGCCTCAAGCAACGTGGGAGCACAGCGCGGACATCTGGGGGGCCGTGCGTGTCATGCTTCAGAGCGGCGGGTTCTACGACAAGCGTCCGGGCGCTCAGGCGTTGTCTGCGAATCAGGCTGGCACGCAGCGGTTTGGTGTCGCGGAAGGTGGATACCTCGACCGATCCAACGTTGCGGATTCGTGGCTCGTCATGCGCGCGATCGCCAGCGACGAGGAGCTGCGACCGATCCACTACTACGAGGAAGACGGCAGCCGGCTGAACGTGGACGATCACCTGGAGTTCAGGACCCACAACCGGCGCATCGACTGGCGGAACACCAAGGACAAGCTCTGGTTCGACCGCGAGCTGCCGCGCGTCAGTCTGCACAGCAAGCGGACAACGGACGACGAGCAGCACTGCGACGAGCTTGGCATCGACGCATTCCTGGCGCTGTGGGATGACCCTGCGCTTGAGGAGACGCGACGGATGATGGTCGATCTTGACTTCGCCGACACGCAGATGCTGAACGGCCGCACGAACTCGGCTGCCCGCGGCATCGGCCGTCCGATGATCTCGCTGGCTTCGGCCGCGTGGTTGTTCGGTGACGATGCAACCGGCAAGAAGGCATCGACGGCTTGCCTCGTGCTCGCGCGCAACGTGCTGCGGACATGGGAAGGCAAGGACGTTCCCGGCGATCGACCGATCAAGCCGATCGCGACGATCAAGGGCAACGCGAGCTGGGCCTTGTCTGATCCCGAGACGGGCGAGCCGATGCGGGCCGCGGCGCCCTACGAGCACGCGACGGTTGTCGCTGGTCTGCTGTCGGCAGCGCAGGTCGTGCCGGAGATGCACCGCGCCGAGCTCTACGGGCTGGCGACGATGCTGACGCAGACGCTGATGCACTGGACGCACCGCAACATGGACGACCTAGAGTGGCCGTTCATCGTGGCCTGCTTTGACGGCGATCGGGACGGCCTGCCGCTGCCCGATGAGTGGCGCGTGTCAGGCACGCCGGAGTGCGCTGCGACGCGCGTCGAGGGCGGCTCGTGGACCTACTGGACGGGCTTCACGGCCTACGCGGTGCGGCACCTGCTGGACGTGTTCCCGCCGGCGGCTGCGGTCATCGGTGATCACGTCGAGGAAGCCGACAAGCTGATCGCTGGTCTCCAGATGGCCGCGGCCGGAGCGCCGGACGGGAGCTATTCCACGGCCTACCTCGTCGCGCGGTTCACCGCGATTCCCGAGGACTGGCCCGCCGGCTGGTGAACCTGCGGGCCGTGTTCGCGAGCACCGTCCGCAGCTCGTCGGTGGTCAGTCCGACTGCATCGGCGAGCGCGAGTAGGCGGTGCGCTGGCGGTCTGTGCCGGCCTGCGACCCAGTGATCGACGGCCGGCAGGCTGATCTTGAGGGTCTCGGCGAGATTTCTTCGAGCCATGCCGAGGTCCTCAAGAACGGTCCTAAGCTCCTTGTTTCGTAGGCCCTTGTGGCGATGTCTGGTCTTCATGGTGGGTCATGCTAGCACGGAATCCGAGGGAATCCGATAAATCCCGATGGCTTTCCTGCCGATCATCCCTACAGTTCCAAGGGTCGAGCGACGAACGCGAGACACCAACCCACCAACCAACCGACCGACCAACATGAACACCTCGCCTATCAAGCTTCGCCGCAGCACCGAATACTACAGCTTCTACCACATCCGCTCGGGCTTGCGGGTGCTCGACCTGCCCGCGGGTTGGAGGGTCGAATCCGACGTTTTTCGGTCCCACGCTTACGTCACACCCCAGTGGGTGGACGACCACCGCGTGCTGAACCAGGACGGCGAGCTCGTGTGCTACGGCGAGTCGCTGTCGGACGACATGCGCTGCGACTTCTTGTCCGATCTGCGAGCGGCGCTCGCGTCTTACTGCTGGCGCTGGAACGGGCACGCGCTGGTCGTCGAGTGACCCTGAGTCCTGAAGGCCGACGGAGAAATCTAAGAAACCACTAAATCCCTGGCTGGCATCTGCCGATCTGTAGGTGTCAGCCGAAACAACCAACCAACCAACCAACCATGACGACCTACAGCACCTACCACTTGTTCCGCACGGCCGCCGACGTTCGCGTCGGTGACTTCCTTTGCATGCCGGCCGACAAGCCGTGGATGTCTCAGCGCCGCATCCTGTCCGTCGACATCGACGGCGATCAGATCCGCATCACCTACGAGGGTCTCGGCGGTGTCGGTGAGCCCAAGGCGATCATCGCCGACGACGGCATGCGCTTCCTGCGCGGGGACATCACCGGCCGCCATGCCATCGAGCTCGCTGAGGCGCTCGGCATCGACAGGGTCTACTGCTACGGCAACCCGATCGACGACGGCGGCATGGTCGATCTCGACACCGCCCGGCAGATCTGCGATGAGGACCCGTCGCTCATCGTGCTGCGCACGAACGAGGTGTCGCGATGAGCAAGGCCAGCACCAAGTATCCGACGCTCGCGCAGATCCGCAAGGCAGCTGGCCCCTACGTCAAGGTCTGGGACGACGACGACTGCTACCGTGCGACGTGCGCGAACGGCTACTGCTTCGACCAGCCGGACGAGGGCAGGTATGGGTCTGGCTTGCATGAGCTTGTGGCTGCCTATGCGTCGCCGGGTTCCTCGCCGAGTCGCGATGATCGTGGTGAGGCCAAGGCTGATCTCCTGGATCGACTGTCCGGCGTCTGCGCTGAGGTGGCCGAGCCGTGCAAGGGTCACGCGCGCGGTGACTGCTCCTGGTGCGACGGATCTTCAGAATGAGCTAAATCCTGTTGGCCGTCCTGCCGATCTACAGGTAGGGCGGCAAGCCCAATACTGACCAACCAACCGACCAACATGAACACCACCAAGACTTACCAGATCATCCGCGCGTGGAACGGCGTAGCCGTGTGCGATGGCACCGTGCATCAGCTCGTGGAATGGGCTATGTGCCGCTGCGTTGACCGGGGAGAGGACAAGATCATCGACATGTTCTACGCGATCCCGAACAGCTGGGAAGGCGAGCAATTTGAGCGCGCGTTGCTCGAGTGGGTCACGCACGCTGTTCACGGCGAGTTCTGGGTCCGGGAGGTCGAGTGATGCACTACCACAACATCGACCACACCGACGACCTGAAGCTCGACGCCGTCAGGTCAGGTGCGCACATCCGCATGAGGATCACCGGCGCGACAGGCCGCTACGTCGGCACGACGCGCTCGGGAGTGGTTTGGGTGACATGGGCACAGACGCCCGATGCCTGGACTGCCAACGACGAGGCGAAGTTCGTCGCGATGCGTCATCACTTTCATCTGCAATAGAGGGACCATGATCAAGATCCACGAAAGCTACTTTGTGCGCTACACGGCGAGAGAAGACGACGGCACCACGACTCGTCGCGATGGATTCAGCGACAGCGATCCGCGCAAGCTCCTGGCCACGATCAAGAAGCTCGGACTGGAGCACCTTCAGGAAGTCACCATCTGCCGGAGGCACTTCATCACGGTGGATGTCGAGGCATCGGTAGACGATCTGCGCGAGTCTGGCTGCAACGACGCTGAGCTCGACGAGATGCTTCCCTACCTTCGCTGAACTACACACCGCCGGCACGGCCGGCATCACTACAAGGAGACGAGATGAACCCGTGCATCGTATTTGATATCGAGACTGCACCTGATCCGAACATTTGGGATGACTTGGAGTTCGTTGGACAAATCAAATCGGGCCTGTCGGCGCCGTCGAACTACAAGGACGAGGCCAAGATCGAAGCCTACATTGAGGCCGCATTCGATCGCGAGAAGGACAAGGCCGCGCTGTCCTGGTGCCACGGCAAGATCCGGGCGATCGGGCACAAGATGCTTGGATCTGATGACCAGCCGCTCGCGATCGTCAGCGAGGACGAGCTCGAAGTGCTGGACGCATTCAGCTCTGAGCTGTTCCAGCTTGAGGACGCACCGCTTGTCGGTGGCTTCAACATCAGGGCCTTCGACGTGCCGTTCGTCACGATGCGCTGCGCTGTGCATCAGGTCGAGCTGCCGACATGGTGGCCGGGCATCCGTGACTGGCACCGCATCGTCGATCCAGTCGATGTGTTTGGCCGGCAGACAGGAAGACTGAGCGACTACTTGCGGGCCTTGAGCCTGCCCGGTAAGTCGGCAAGTGGCAGTGACGCGCCGGGCATGACGCTCGACGAACTGGCTGCCTACGTGACGCAAGACGTGGAATGCGAGGACGCGCTGATCATGCGGCTGGCCTCGTTCTTCCCCGGCCTGCATCGCAGGAACTTCGAGCTCACGTGAGAGCTCACACCAACCAACCCACCAACCCAAGGAACGACATGACTGATCTAGGACCGATCCCGCTCAACCCACCGCGCAAGGGAGCATTCAGCCTCGCGTCGGTGCGCCGGAGCAACGAGCCCAAGCCGCCGAAGATCGTGATCTACGGCACTCCGGGCATCGGCAAGACGACGTTCGGTGCCTGCGCGCCGAACCCGATTCTGATCCAGACCGAGGAAGGACTCGGCCTGCTCGACGTGCCCCACTTCCCGGTCGCGCGCAGCTACCAGGACGTGATCGACGCGATCACAGCATTGCTCAACGAAGAGCACGACTTCGGCACTGTCGTGATCGACAGCCTCGACCAGCTGGAGCCGCTGATCTGGCAGCACGTCGCACTGAGAGAAGGCAAGGCCAACATCGAGGCGTTTGGCTACGGCAAGGGCTACATGTTCGCGGCCGACGAGATGCGGACGTTCCTCGCCGGCCTGGACGAGCTGCGCTCGCGTGGCATGACGGTGATCGTCATCGCGCACAGCGAGGTCAAGCGGTTTGAGTCGCCCGAGCACGAGCCGTTCGATCGCTACCAGATGCGACTTGACAAGCGCGCGAATGACATCGTCTGCGAGTGGGCCGACTGCCTGCTGTTTGCCTCTTATAAGGTGCACGTCGTTCGTGACACCGTGAAAGGACAGGAGCGCACGCGCGGAGCTGGCCGCGGCGAGCGCATCATGCACACCGAGGAGCGTCCCGCATGGCGCGCCAAGAACCGCTACCAGCTGCCTGCCGAACTGCCTTTGTCCTGGGACGCATTCCAGGAGGCGATCGGCGCATCCTTTGTCAACACCAACCAACCCAAGGAGAACTGAGTTATGGTCAACATCGACTTCAATCTGGATGCCGTCGAGGCGGCGACGAGCTATGAGCCGCTGCCGACTGGATGGTATGAGCTGCGGATCGCGAACAGCGAGCAGAAGATGACGAAGGCCGGCGACGGCAAGTATCTTCAGATCGAGTTCGAGCCCGACGAGTCGGCGCACCCGGAGATCAAGGGCCGGAAGATCTGGCAGCGATACAATTTGTGGAACTCGAACACGACTGCCGTCGAGATCGCGCAGCGCGATCTGAAGGCGCTGGTGCAGGCGTGCGGTCTCCAGTCGATCACCGACAGCGAGGACCTGCACGGCGTCACGATCAGCTGCAAGGTCGTCCTGCGGCCTGCTGCGAACGGCTACCAGCCGAGCAACGAGATCAAGGGCTACCGCGCGTCGGATGGTGCCGGCCCGAAGCCTCAGCCGAAGGCAGCGAGCTCCAGCGCATCCCCGCCGTGGGCTCGTAAGTGAGACATTGCGGCCGGGCGGGGGGAGCTGATGGGTATGGGATGTTTTTCAGTCCTTGCCCGGCCGCATCTTTTCATTGACATGTCTGCAAGGAGAAACACATGACTGAATTTATCAAAGGTCTCCCCTACGTCATCGTCCGCTGTCGCGACGCTGGCGTCCATGCTGGCTATCTGTTGTCCGTAAAGAAGCGGTCTGTGGAACTGGTTCATGCCCGCCGTCTCTGGTATTTCCGCGTGCCAATGGGTTCGCCATCGTTTTTGTCTGGCGTTGCGCTGGATGGATTAGATGCTGAAGGTTGCAAGATCGGCGCTCCAATCAATGTCACGCTGACGGAGTCATGCGAGATCATTAAGTGCACCGAGAAGGCCAAGAAGTCGATTACGGGATATGAAAGCCATGTGCGAACCAAATGATGGTTTTGATGGCCACGGCCGCGGCCTCAGTTCAGGCTTTGGCAACGACTGGGGGGACGGCCGCGGGTGTGGAACCGGTGGAGGCTGGGGCTCTGGCTGGGGCTGGGGATGCAGCTCCGGTTACGACAACGGCGAGGGCGACGGTGACGGATATGGTGTTAGTTGCGGCACCGCACAAAACGATGATGACAGGTTTATTTCTCCCGGTCAGCGCTACAACCAAGGGCACGGAAATAACTGGTCGTTTAAAAGTCGTAGCGTTGCATTTTACGGCAACGGTTATGGGCACGGTGACGGCGACGGCTACGGCCATGGCGATGGCATAGCTCAAGGATATGGCGACGGCTGCGGCGACGGTCACTACGGTTGTGGTGATGGATACGGATAGTGATTGCCGAGAATGTTCAAGCTACGCGACTACCAAGAGGACGCGATTGCGTCGCTCTATGACTACTTCGGCAAGCACAGCGGCAATCCGCTGCTCGTGCTGCCGACGGGCGCCGGCAAGTCGCTGATCATCGCGGCCCTGCTGAAGGGCATCATGTTCCGCTGGCCGAACCAGCGCGTGATGATGCTGACGCACGTGAAGGAGCTGATCGAGCAGAACCACGCCAAGCTGGTTTCGCTGTGGCCGTCAGCTCCTGTGGGCATCTACTCGGCGAGCATCGGTCGCAAGGATGCCAGCGCGAGGATCACGTTCGGCGGCATCCAGTCCGTCTGGCAGAAGACAGCACTGATTCCCCGGCAGGACCTGATTGTCATCGACGAAGCGCACCTCGTGCCCAAGAAGGCCGAAGGCATGTATCGCGCGTTCCTTGACGGCATGGCGAAGAAGAATCCGAACCTTCGCATCGTCGGCCTGACGGCGACGCCCTACCGCTTGCGCGGCGGGATGCTCTGCGAAGGCGAAGAGCGGATGTTCTCGGACATCGCCTACGAACTACCGATCACCGAACTGATCGACCGCGGCTACCTGTGCAAGGTCGTGCCGAAGCAGACGCACGCGGAGATCGACACCAAGGGCATCGCGAAGCGCGCCGGCGAGTTCGTTGCCAAGGATCTCGAACGCGCAGCTCAGGCCGGCGACATCGTCAAGCGTGCTGTGGATGAGATCGTCGCACACGGCGCAGGCCGTCGGTCGTGGCTCGTGTTCTGCGTTGGCGTCGAGCACGCGAGGCAAGTCCTCGACGAGCTCAAGCGGCACGGAGTGCGCGCTGACGCTGTGTTCGGCAACACCAAGAAGGCCGATCGCGAGCGCATCCTGGGCGACTACAAGGCCGGCAAGATCCAGGCGCTCGTGAACGTGTCCGTGCTGACGACGGGCTTCGACGCACCGCAGACAGATCTGCTTGCCGTGCTGCGTCCAACGCAGTCTGCCGGCCTGTGGGTGCAGATGGTCGGGCGTGGGATGCGGCCGGCAGAAGGCAAGGCTGACTGCCTCGTGCTCGACTTCGGAGGCAACGTGATGAGGCACGGACCGATCGACAAGATCGAGCCGAAGCAGGCATCAACCGGCGAGACTGGCGAGCCGATGGCGAAGACGTGCCCGGAGTGCACGGTGCAGGTCTGGATTGCCGCGCGCTTATGTCCGCACTGCGGCTTTGAGTTCCCGATCAGCGATGAACCGAAGCACGATGCGACGGCCTCGACGATCTCGCTGCTGTCGAGCATTGATCAGGAGCCGCAGACGAAGAAAGTTGATCGAGTGTTCTACCGCGTGCACCGTAAAGCTGGTAAGCCTGCAAGCCTGCGCGTGGACTACTGCTGCGGGCTCGACACTGTCAGTGAATGGGTCTGCCTGTGGCACGAAGGCTGGGCACGGACGAAGGCGGAGCGATGGTGGATGGATCGCAGCGGCGAGGGTCGCGAGTGGTTGCCTGAGACTGTCGAGGACGCCGTATCACTTGCTGTCGGACTCAAGAAGCCGGCACACATCACAATCAAGCCGGAAGGGCAATACAGGAGGATCGTGAACTATGAATGGAACGAAGATGAGCGACGAGGCGAGCCTGCTGACCTCGATGATCCAGTATCTGGAGCTGCGCCTTTCTGAAGTCAAGGAAGGCCGGGACATGCTGAACTTAGTCTCGCCGCGCGATGTCGATCTGACGACGTTCGAGCTGACGGACATGTTTAGTGCGGGTCATCCAATCCAGGTCTACAACGTCGTCAGCATGAGGCTGTTCCCGGGCGACTACAATCGCGACCGAATCAACGTCGTCTACTACACGACCGACAAGCAGAATCCGCACCTGCGCGACTTCCTCTACTGCAACCCGAACAACCCGAGCGCCTACGAGCGCGCGGTGCAGTGGTTCACGAGCGCAAGCGACGGCGACACTCTGCCGGATGACTCGGCCGAGATCGTCAACGACCCGGACCTGCTGCACCCGAAGCGCGTCGTCTGTCAGGTTCACCCGACGAAGACGAAGCGCAACGGCGGCCCGATCATGTCGGTGGTCGGTCATGAGTTCTGAGCGCATCACGCGCACCGAACTTGACCGATACCTTGCAACGCTCGCGGATCTCCTCCGCGTGCTTGAAAGCGTGAAGCCGGATCGGTCATGTTTCACCTGCGAGCACGCTGCCGTCGTGATGAGCGGCAGCCTGAAGTGCAGTCGATGGGACGCAGAGATCCCGAACGACGCACGAGATGTCGGCTGCGATGATCACGCCGACACACCTAATGAGATTCCGTTCTGATGTGGGTCAAGGGGAGGGTGAGTGGACGAGCGCATCGCGGTGCCGACGATCAGCGTCGGTCAAGGAAAGCAGAATCCGCAGGGTCACGCGCAGCCGGCAGGGGAGACGGTCTCCGACTGGCAGGCCGCTCTCGGCGCGCTGCCGGACGGTGAGTGCAGCTGGTGGTCGCCGCACGTCTGGACGCGGAACTACTCGATCGCAGCCGACTGGATGGGCGCGCACGGCTGTGCGATCGACATCGACTACGAGGACCCAAGCCTCCAAGGCAACCGGCACACCGCACTGCCGGACGAGGCATGGGCTGAGTTCTACGAGCTCGCCAAGTCCGGCGACATTCCAGGCAACCTGATCCACGCGACGCCACGAGGTGCGCGCGTTGTCTTCGTGTTTGACGAGGTCTGCACGCACCGCGATCAGATGCGCGGCGCGATGGAAGCGTGCGCTGTCCTCGTTGAGTCCGCGCTTGAGCGGTGCGACATCGAAGCGCAGCTCGCCTACGGCGGCGGCGAGGTCCGCGCTGGCTTCGCTGTCGATCGTGCGTGCCTTGACCTCAAGCGCATCTTCTGGGCGCCGAAGTGCCGCGTGGCTGGCGCCAAGCGCAACGCTCCGGTCATCGCGATCAAGGACGCGAAGTATCGACTGGGCGGACTTCGGATCGACGCGCCCGAGAAGCCACAACCGAGCGCCGCATCACCGAACCAGCAGTCGAGCATGTCGGCGGCTGTCGATGCTTGGTGCGAGGCGCACCCGATCGACTTCAGTTCGAAGACGTGCCCGGCCTGCGGTCACAACGACTGCTTCGGCCCGCTGGATGGCGATCCGTCCAAGTGGTTCTGCTTCAGCGCCAACCACATGCGCGACAGCGGCGGCATCGGGCAGGCCGGCAGCGTGGACGGCACGGGCTTCGGCGATGCGCTCGACCTTGAAGCCTGTCGTCGGAAGGTGCAGCCGGCAGATGTGCTGCGAGGTGATGGGTTCCTTGTGGACGAGGACCTGTCGCACATCGACATCTCGGGCCTGCTTGAGGGCGGCAAGAAGTCGAAGCCTGCGTTCGCGATCCGGCTGATCAACCTTGAAGGCAGCCTGAGCATCACGCCGCCGCCGTCGATCGTGGACGGCATCCTGCGTGAGCAGGACCTCGCAGTTCTCTACGGGCCTCCAGGCGTCGGCAAGTCGTTCGTGGCGATGTCGATGGCCTTGTCGGTCGCGAACGGCTGCGAGTGGATGGGCCGTGAGGTCGCAGCACCCGGGCAGGTCATCTACATGGCCGGCGAAGGTGTCTACGGCATCGGCAAGCGCGTGATGGCGTGGGCCGGCGGCAAGATCTCGACGCGCTCGATGCTGTGGTCGCACTGGTGGCAGATCAACGACTTCGTGCCGCTTCTTGATCCGTCTGCGTTCCGCGCGCTGATGGAGTCGATCGACGGCTCAGGCGTCAGGCCGCGGCTGATCGTCATCGACACACTCGCGCGCGCGATGACCGGCGGCGACGAGAACAGCGCCAAGGACATGGGCCTGTTCGTGATGCGTTGCTCGGCTCTGCGCGATCACACTGGCGCGGCTGTGCTGCTTGTGCACCACACACGAGGCGACGGCGAGCGCGAGCGCGGTAGCTCGGCTCTGCGCGGTGCGGCTGACGTGATGATGTCTCTCGTGCCTGACGATGACATCGGCGGCGTGTCGCTGAAGGTGGACAAGACAAAGGACGACGAGCCGCCTGACCCGATCGCCATTGACCTCCAGCGCATCGACATGGGCCACGATGCCGCCGGCAAGCCGATCGTCAGCTTGCGTGCAGCCAAGCACTCCGGCGAGGTCAACAAGGACGCGCAAGGTGGCCGACCGCTCGCGATTCTGTCTGTGCTGCGCGATCAGCCGGCAGGTGTCCCGTTCGTGACATTCACGGACATTGTGCACGCAACGAAGATCCCGAAGTCGTCGATCTCGCGCATCATCAAGGACCTCGAAGCGCAGGGCCTCGTGGTCACGCAGATGTCAGGTCAGAGCAAGCGAGTTCGGCTTCTGAATGTTGACTAAATCCGAAATCCACTAAGGAGGAATGATGAAGTTCAAGATGAGCGCCGACGAGTTTCGGCGAGTTGTTGGTGCGGTCGCTGGTGCGGCTGCGTCGAAGTCCACGCAGGAGGCTCTCAAGTGTGTTCTGATCACGGCCGGCAGCGGCGTGGTCATCATGCGAGCCAACGATCTGGAGATCGGTGCCGAGCAGTCCACGACGGACGCGATCATCAGCGAAGACGGGATCGCCTGCTTGCCGGCACGCGAGCTCGCTGCGCTGGCGAAGGACATCGGCGACGATGAGGTCACGGTCCGGCAGCTGAAGCAGTCGGTCGAGATCACGAGCGGCTCGCTGACGGTGCGGCTGGTCGGTCCTGACCCGTCGTCGTTCCCGTTCCAGAACGAGCCGAAGTCGATCGGCAAG
>JGI11705J14877_10001026_pt1 | contig 16339 bp, 25 predicted proteins | sample Etolaghawater15m_FD_14877 | JGI IMG/M metagenome (IMG submission 14877)
GCTTGTTGCGCTTGCGCCATCTCTGGCATTGCTGCCGGTGGTGCCGCAGGCATCATACCTTGAGGGGGCATGGCCATCGGAGCCATACCGCCTTCTTGCATGCCGTATACGGGTTGAGGCGCTAAAACTTCATCGGGTGGCGGCGCTAAAACTTCAGGGTTTAAATTTCCTCCCTCTCCGTACACACTACCTTTTTGTTCTAAGTATTCCGGATTATTTAGTAAAAAATTTTCAAGCTGTTCGGGAGAAACTTGTGGCGGTCTTGAAGGAGTAGGCACAAAGGCTGGAGCGGAAGGTGCCGGTCTTAAAGGATCAGAATACGTAACGTTAGCTTCTTTTAACCTCTGAACTTCTTGCATAACTTCAGGTCTTACCACGCCTCTTTCGTCAAACAAGCTGTTATTTTCTAAATAATCAGGGTAATTTTGTAAAAAAAGTTGTATGTCTTCTCTAGAAAGTGTGGGCACCGGCACACCGCCTTCTTGCATCGGCACAACACCGCGACCTATTAAGATGTCTTTCTGCGTCACTTTGCCATCCCCGCTAAGATCGGGAAAAGCCGCACCGCCCTCTCTAAACATCTGTCTATTCATTAAATTTCGATTCATCATTAAAGTAATCCTGTTTTAAAATAAATTAGCGGATTTTGCTCCGGCGGCTGCCGAAAGACCTGCAATACCCAAACCAAGAATCTTCTCACCCGTCGATACACTAGGGCTACTTGCACCCGTTACAGACATTTGTGTAGATGGTGCACCTTTGTAAATATCAGACAAGAAACCTAAACGCTGATAAGGCTCATACGCTGCTTGTAGGGCCGTGGACCGTGCTGCCTCAAGCTCGGCTTGCTGCTGACTTTGTTGTTTCTGGCCAATATCAAACAAGAACCCTGCCTCTTGCTGCCCTAACTGCTGTTGCTGCTGACCTAGCGAAGCCTGTCTCAAACCAAGTGTGCCCAAAGCCTCGCCTTGTTGTAACCCTAATCCACCGTAATCAACACCTAGCGTACCAAGACCTTGTGCTAATTGACCGCCTAATTGTTGCCCAGATATGCCTAACTGACCCGCTTGTCCAGATAATTGACCAGCTAATTGCGCTGCCGACATCCCTGTCTGAGAAGCAAGCTGTTCAATATTAAGACCGGTCTGCGCCAAAGCTTGTGCATTCGCTGCTTGTAACTGACTTGTGCTTAATCCTAATTGACCGCCAAGTTGAGCCGCTTGCTGTGTTCTAGCTTGCTGCTGCTCAAATGCTTGCTGTGCTCGTTGTGCCGCACTTTCAAATCCAGCCGCTCTCATTTGAGCCGCGGTCCGTGCTTGCTGTTCCAAAACGTTACGGTTAAGCTCACTTTCGGCTACCGCCTGACGAGACCCGCCAAACGCACCTTGGCCCACGGCCTGTGCTTGAAGACCTTGTTGTTGAATTTCACCTTGACGTGCAATATCAGCTAAAGCTTGTTGTACGGCAGCAGTTTCAAAAGGGCTTTGATATTGAGCAATAGTCGTAGGATCAAATTGTCCCCCTGTTTGTCCCAATAAACCTAAAGCAGATTCATAAGCACCTATACCACGTTGAGTAGCTTGACCAAATTGAGGTAAAGCTTGCTGTCCCAACAAAGCTGACCCAATTCCCGCTCTTTGAGCAGCTTGTTGTGCCGTTCCAATTGCGCCTTGAATGCCTAGCTGAGAAGCCGCGACTTGCGGACTAATGCCTGCCATCGCTTGTCTGATACCTGCCGCAGACTCTTGTTGAAACGGTGTCGCACCAGCCATTGTCCCGCCCAACGCAGTTTGAGCATCACCTAACGTAAAGCCTGCCTCGGTTAAATACGGCTGAAAAGCACCAACGCCTTGTTCCGCCGCACCAAACGCCGCCATCTGTAACGGAGAAAACCCTGCAATCTGCTGGGCTGGGATAGCTACAGGTTTGTCTGCTAATTGTTTTGCTGATTCTAAAAGTCCTAGTTTAATCGCCTCTATTTCTGGCGCTTCGCGGACTATCTGTTCAGTGGTTTCAACGGCCATTATGCCATCCTTCCTTTTCTCTCAAGGTTAGCCATAACCCCATACATGTTTTGTATCCCTCGTCTTAGGTTTCCGTTACCCATGCCTTTAACCGCATCGGTGGTCATAACAAACTCACCCGGCATTAACATGGCTCGGACGCTGTCTTTGCCCGGTATACCTTCATCCGGCATAATCCCGCCGGTTCTTCGAGGAAATATTTCTCCGCCTTGAGCTGCTGTTTGAACAGGAGGTCTATAGAAAGGACCACCTTCTCTAGGTCTGCTTGACGGTAAAGCAAAAGTCGATGGATTATAAAAGTCAGAATAACTAACGTATTGTGTCAAAGGCGCTGTATAAATTGGATCTACTGCTGCAGTATTAACCATAAATTGATCTTGATTTGCCATGAACCGTTCATAACCGGTCGGACCACGCTTCACGCCAAGCGGTGAGTCTTCTTCTGGAGTAGGCTTTGGAGTTTTAAACATACCTGTTCCGTACATCACTGCGCCACCTGTAACAGCATAAGGAGCTACTTGTTGAAGAAGATTTTTCTGTGTCTCTCCAGAAAATACTTTAGCATATTCTAATTGGATATTCGGATCTAACTTACCATATTGTTCTATGAAAGAAGGATCCTTTAATACATCAGAAACGCTTTTTTCTGGGGCACCAAACAATAAGTCTTTACCCTTATCATATCCAGTTGTAGCGTATTTTTTTGCGGTGTTGTAAGCTTCACCCAATTTTTCTGAGAATGTTGTCGGTTGTGGTCCAAACTGAGTGTTTGTGCTAATCGATTGATTGCCCGGTGCTCCTGTATAAGGTCGTGCCGCAGGCATTCCTTCACTTAACACACCCTCCGATGCCGTCGATGGTGGACCCATGTAAGCTTGTGTATCTGCATACGCAGGAAGTTGTTCACCACCACCCATGATGTCTGATATATATTGTTCTTGAGCGCTAACTACCTCTCCATCCGCCGTAGGGGTAGTAGTTTTCGCCCCCGTGGTACTTGCCTTTGCCGCCAAACTTGGATCAACAAACTCTTGACCGAAATTAAATCCTTGACCACTAAAACCACTCTTTAATTGACCGCCTACTTGAGCAAAACGTGCGCCTGGGTTAGCTAAAGACTGGGTAAACCCTCCGGTAAAGCCCCCTTCACCGCCAATGTTGCTGATTCCGGAAAAAGCGGCACTAGATAAACCAGAAAGCGCCGCAGATTTAAGCGCGTCTTTAAAACTCCCGCCTTGAACTAAGGTTCCAATACCTGAACCGAGGGCCGCGCCATACGCGCCAAGAGCCGGAAAGGCTAACGTAAGCGCAATCGGCAATACAATCGGAGCAACTTTCTTGGCTACCTGGACAACCTTGCTGGCTACTTTCTTTACGCCTTTAGCTATGCTAGAAACGGCTTTCTTAATAGGTCTAAAAACACGTTTAAAAAAGTACTCAGGTAAACCTGTCTCTGGATTAATCGAAGCCGAGCCAGAACCCACAACATACTGCTCAGGATTTTCAACCCCTTGAGCCATCAGTTGCTCAAATACCGCTTCTTTTATTTCAGGGTTGTCATCTAGAATCTTTTTAGGAATAATCAGTTCGCCTGTTTGAGCGTGAACAATAACGTCATCGCCAAAACGACCTAGAGAAGCCATCTGAGCCGCCATATCAGTAAACTGACTGATGCCCTCGCCGCCGTAAACTTCTTCAGCTAGTTGTTGATCTTCTTCTCGTTCTAAATTAGCAATGTCCTCGTCGGACATCATAAAACTAGCTACACCCCCGTCAGGGACTTGCATTTGATCCATTTCTGCGGTCATCTCAGCCATTATCCTGCTCCACCAGATATGCTCTCAGGCATAGTTACTTGAATTATTGTACTTTTACTTTCAGTCCCCGTCCATGAATTACCGCAATCTGGGCAATTTCCAGACGGATATGACAGTATTTCTTCAGGGGTGTCCACCGCATTGCCGCAATTAGCGCAATGAATTAACTCTTGGCTGGTGGAAGGTCTCCATTTGGAGCCATTAGCCATAGTAATAATTGTTTCGTCACTCATGATATAGTCACCGTTACGCTCCCTACAGAGCCTGTTGCAGACTGACCACCGACATGAGGCATATTAGCTAAGGTTATTTTAACAAATCCTGCCTGTTGAAACAAAGCCCCTACCTCTAATCCGCTATCGTCTGTTTGTAAATTAGTAAGAACAATATTGGTGTTTCTACCCTCACCTGGATTTTGTATCTGCTGCAAATAAACAGAAAAAGATCGAACAATTTCATTTAAATAAGCTTGATCATACTCCGCTGGGGGTAATGGAAAAAACGGTAATACCAGATTCCTAGACATTATCTACGCCCGTCTGGCTTGACATCTACTCTAGGAGAACCCAATCTCCAAGAAACCCCCGTAGTGCTACTGTCTATCTTAAACGCCATAGAACGACCGCGTAACCGTAAACGAACGTCTTGCGTAAACTGTTCTACAGGAACCGATGCCGTCTTAGTAACCGCACTTCCTGTGCTGTTTGTATACGGACCTCCCGGAAAATTTCTAACCTCGACAGTCATAGTTACACTAGGCGACGACGCGGAGCTATTCCTAAAGGTTACATCGGGTATTAAACGGCTAACCAACATAAAGTTATCGCCATCCGATATATCAAACTGACTACTTTCTACATAAGAAGAAATAGCCGTTGAAGGATTACTGCTGCCATCATCAAACCCAGACTCTTGGTAATACAAAACGTTGTCCGAACCTGCTGATATCGGGTTTGTCTCAAAACCGCGATCCAACCATGCCGTTCTATTTAAAGTACCGTAATACCATATATTCTGCGCGTAATTAAACACAACATAACTATCATTCTCAGTAGAAGCCAAAGATGGGTAAAACCACCATACCTCAGAAAAAGCTGTATTAGAGGCAGCCTTTACTTTTTCAAATTGTTCTTCGTTAAGATTACTAAACACGTAATCCCTGACACTACACGGTATTCTTTGAACCGCACCGCCATATACATAAAACTCTTCTTGACCCATCCAATATACTTTGTCTTCCACAGAAACCGCTGCCAAAGGACCCGCTATGGTCACGTTTTGAGAAACCGTGTTAATACCAAAAGTAAACGGCGGTCCTAAGAATTGAAGCGTATGTAACGAAACATCAGTAAACACAAGAATCTGCTGCCTTGTTTCCACCGCCATAATAATTTCGGAGCCCGTACCAATACGTAAATCTCCTGCCGTATTAGTAGGCAAAGATTGCCAATCCGTAAGACTTTCTTGGTCAGAAAAACGAATCAACAAAGGGTCTTGAGTTCCTATGTCATTTTCAGGGTCACAACCAAAAGCTAACACGTGACGATCTCGATCAGATATCAACACCTGTTTTGCTATCGTTGGAGCTAAATTTGAACCCGCCAATGAAGATAATTCGACTGCTCGATTAGTTTTACCAGAAGAAGCATCCCAGTAATAAATACCACCATCCCTGATATTTATTAATAAGTCCTCTCCGAAGTTATCGTCTGTCCAAATACGTAATTCATCAGTCGTTACCGTAGTCGAAGCAGCCGATCCCCACGTTCCACGGCTCCAAGCTCCCGCTCCCCAGCCAGTTCCTCCAACTACCGTGTCCAAACCCACATTAATTTGATAGGTTCCTACAACCGATGCGCCGCCATTGCCTGAATCACTAGAGTTTGCGAAAACATAGCTAGGATCTAAACCACCGGTTATCGTAATTGAGTCAATACTAGTATTTTCAGCGCGAGCCTCTACATAATACTCATTAGCATTAACAATGTGAGTGATTTGATACTCTTGGTTTATAACATTAGCCGTAATATTACCGCCAAAAGTTGCTGCCCCCGAAAAAGTAACAAAATCAAAATCAACCGCACCATGATTAGTATCAGATACGATGATTGTTGCACAAAGAACAGCATCTCCTGAAGTATGAGACGCGGCGGTAGTACCGTTTTGGCCCCTATTACAACCCGTCAAAGTATTAGAGGAAATTCCTTCATAAGTAATAATCTCACTATTTATTTTGATTCGACCATTATTTGGAAAACCCGATGCGCTAGTTAACGTTATGGTTAAATCTCCGGTGGCTACGTCAGCCCCCAAAGTGTTAGCAGAAGCAGAAAAGGTAACATCACCCGCCGCAGTTGTTTCTCTGATGGGCGTTATGTCATAAAAACCTTGACCTTCAACTAGGTAATACTTTAAATTAGTACCTAATCCAAGATATTTAGATCCATCTAAAGCAAGCCACCCGTGTAGGGTTCTACCTGTACCTAAAAAATAGTTAGGTGTTAGCTTAGTCCAACCACCTATTTTTTCAGGGTATCCAAAACGGAATCGGACTTTGTCCCCGTCAAACCAACCACCTTCATTACTGTAAGAAGTGGTCTCTCGGTTTATACCGGGCTTAAACTGTAATTTAGTTAAAGGCATATTTGGGGAGCTTAAAACATTTTTCTACCTATAGTATAACCTTTTTGACATATTTATCGGAATTTATTGCGTTTTTATATATTAATAAAGCCCATTTTTTTACGTTTTTAGTAGTTACTCTATAGTCATACGTGGTTGGAATCTCAAATACTTTGTCTGTATCCTCATACTTACTCTTACTTACAGTGTCCATCCATATTGTTATATCAGCCTTAAAAATCTTTCTTATCTCTTCTGTGGGGGCTATAAAATCTGTTATACTTCTCGCATACTCTTCAGACAGCTTCTTGAGTCGCCTTGCTTGTCGTAGTCTGCCTTCATTGCTAAAATCCCAATCATTATACTCAGCTCTAACTTTGTCCGCATTAATTCTTGGAAATCTTGATAACCTTTGTAATTCGTCTGCTAATGTAGTTTTTCCACTACCTGAAAGTCCCATTACAAGGATTTTCATATTCTTATGGGGTTATCATTATGATTATAACCTGCTTGTTTTACATGAAAATCTATATCTTTAACAGGTTTATATTCAATTTCAAAATGTTTGCAAATTTCTTTACAAGCTTTATGTTTATCTTCCATAAACTGTTCGAAAGACATGCATAAAACATCTGAACTTTCTAATAAATTATTCCAACGATATAACCAAAATTTAGCTTCTTGTATGTTACCTTGTAATTTATTTAAATGGTCAAGTATGTTTCTAAACAAAAATACTTTTTTACCGTCTATATTAGGAGCAACTTCTGTACATAAACTTGAATATTTAACTAATAAGTGGTCTTTATGATTATCTTTAATTAGTTGAATTTTTTTAGTCATGTCATTAGTAGATACAATATCATGAGACCATTTAGGTTCTGTAATGGTATCTACTGAACTACTTAACATACAAGCTAATAATGTACTCCCACAATGTGAAGTGTGAAAGATTGAATATTTCATGTTAAGACTTCAATAGTTTAAATGCTAGTGTAACTCTTAGCCCGTTGAAGTCTTTACTAATCGGAGAGGCAAAATGAAATATGTTATTTTGGAAGTAAATAGCAGAATTGGGAGTGTAAGAAACCGTAACTACATCTCCTAAAACAGCATCCTCTTTTAAAAAAGAAGTTCCCCCTCCAAACTTAGGCTGCCAATCTTGATTACAATAAATTAAAAAAGTTCTTCCATTATCGTCTTTAGTGTCTTGATGAGGCTTCCCTGACCCTCCCGCAGTATGCCCATTCATATAAATTTCATCTACTGTAAAATCGTCTCTAGTTACCTCTTTAATTTTGTTCAGTATCCGCTCACTAAAAAAAGAGTCTTCTTCTAGTCCGTCTATTTTCCAAAAAAAATTTTCGCTTGACTCGTTAGAATAATGTCCCCAACTCCATCTTGGGCTATTTATAATACTTGTTACATAACTTATTTCTTGACTACATAAAAAATTATCATATTTAATCAGCATTTTTAATATCCAAAAACTTTGTTATTGAATACTTACCATTTCCTGAAAAAGGTTTAGAAAATTTATTTGTAACTACTTTAGTAGAAGCGTGATAGAGGCAACTTTTAAAAAATATTACTCTATTAGGTTTAATTTCTATCGTATAGTCAAAGTCTTTAAAGTGCAAATCGCCCCCAGTAAAAGCTTTTGGTTCTTTATAAAAATAACTTATCATGGTGTATCTAGAGGTATCTACATGACTCTTATATTCCTCAGTATCCTCATAATATCTTAGTTTAGTTCCACTAGTATTTAAGTCAGATACATCTCTAAGTAAGGGATCTAAGGCTGCTATTGAATTAAGCAGAGCTTGATTAAATATTTTATCTGTTATAGTTAAAATATCAGAGTAAGTGCTCTCTTTAAAGATACTATTTAAGAAGATTCCATAGCCATCTGATAGTGTTGTTGCTGACAGCTTTTCTTTTGCTGTACCTAACTCTTCCCCTGACTTTACCATTCTATTTGGAGACGATAAGTACTCTATTTCTTTCCAAAGTAAGTCTAGCTCTTCGTTGTTATAAAAATTATCTATTACAGCATGAGGGAAAGGGTCCGTGTTTAAATATACTAGAGGTTTCTCTTGCATTAAACAGAGGCCTGATTTGCAGCTTCTTCTTCTGCTGCTTTAGCTTCATTCCACAGATTAATACAGCTAGTGGTCCAACTTGGCAGCTCTGTAATATCTTCGTTTAAAGATCCATCAGTGTATTCAATCCATCCTTTAGTTTGATCCCACTGTAAGGCATGAACATTAGCAGGTATACCCGATAAAGCTAATTCTAAAAAACAATAATTATCAATATATACGGCACCGTCACTAGGAATTATCGTTAGTTTCATTTTTCACCTCAATTAAATTACTAATATTAGTTTCTTTTGTTTTTTCTAATAAGATATGTTGTGTTGTCTTATTGGATTTTACCATTTCATTTCTAAATGATTCTACCGCTGCTCCAGTCTCTCTGCTAACTTTACTATTTTCTATTAATAGCATGGGTATCCAGTTAATAGCACAATCGCCTGAATTTATTTCTTTGTTTGTTTGAGGGTCTCTTCCTGCAATAGTAACCCAAAAATTACAGCCTACAAGCTTACCTTCTCTAATTGAACCGTCTTCAATGCAAGCTTCTCCTAACCAAGGGCACAGCTTTACTTTGTCTACAGCCATTGATTTACCTTATTAATTGAATCTACTATTTCATCTTTAAATATAATAAAAGATTTATTTATTTCTTTCGCCACTGCTTTTTTGTTTAATAGCTCTCTGACATTTTTTCTTATAGCACAGCCTACTCTTTTGTTATCTTGCTGTATACAAAAGCTACACGTACTACAAGTTTCAGGAAAAGTCCCTTTAGTTATTGGGCATATTGTTTTAACGTCCTTTTTTGCCATTAATCCTTTGCAGCAATAATAAAGTCGTAAAACTTAATGTTTTTAGTCAGAGTATGAGTATGAGAACCACCACTACCTGCTGCGCCTGTGCTAACAGTGGTCAAAGGATTCTGGTTTTGCCCTGCTTGTTGGCCCTCACCTGTGCCGACTTTTTGGTAAGTGTGACTATGGCTTGGAATTTGAGCAGTACTCAATGTGGTAGCTCCAGTTGTGGTAGCTCCATTATAAGTACTAAATCCTGTTGCACCCCCACTAGTTGCGGTACCCGTTACTAAACGTAAAATAGAGTCATTAATAGCCGCTGTCGTATCTTTAGTCCATCCAGTAGGAGCGGCAGTTTGGTTAAAAGCCATTTTAGTACCTGCATCAAAACCACCTGAAGCTGCAGGAGCAGTGCTTGTCCATGTAGTACCATCAGACGTTAAAATATTGCCTGATGTACCTGGAGCAACAAAATTAGGGGCAGAAGTACCATTACCTACAACTACATTATTAGCGGTCAAAGTTGTAGCACCTGTACCGCCTTGTGCTACAGATAATGGTGTAGTTAAACCTGATAAAGAAGTAATGTCTGAGTTAGCCCCTGAAGCAGCAGCGGATAAATTAGTCCTTGCCGTGGCTGCATCAGATGCTCCGGTACCACCATCGGCTACAGCTAAATCCGTAATACCTGAAATAGAGCCGCCAGTAATAGATACACTAGCGGCGGATTGTGTAGCAATAGTCCCTAAACCTAAAGAAGTTCTAGCAGTAGAACCACTTTCCGCTACAAAGTTAGCACCGTCGCCAACAATAAAATTACCATCAGTAACCGCTAATCCGGCAATGTCCGTAAGCCCTGCATCGTATGCTTGAACATTTGTTCCAATCGCAAGACCTAAATTTGTCCTTGCTGTAGCGGCATCAGATGCTCCTGTTCCCCCGTCAGCAACGGCTAAATCAGTAGTTAGCGTTAAACTTCCCGCAGAAAGGGCTCCGCCCAAAGTCATACTTCCCGCAGAAACAGCTCCAACAATATTTAGCGCATCAAAATGAGCGTTGTTAAAAACGTTTGCAGCTACCGCGCCTGTTCCAGCCCCGTCAAAATGAATGACCGCTGTTTTACCGGCAGGAACTTCATAATCATTAGAGGCGTTATAAGTACCTTGAAAAACAAGAATACTTCTGCTTCCGGATAAAGCGTTTCTAATATAAATAATTTTTTCTGCGTCGTTAGGTGTTAATTGAACATAAGCTGACGCACCTAAATCACCGCCATCGTTAAAGATAATAAACCTATTTCTACCATTAGAATCCACACCATCGTTAATGGGTAAACTATTGGGTGATCCGGAACTACCCGCAGAAGGAAGAGTAATTGTTATTTGACCGTCTAATGACGTATCAATTAAGCTTAAATTGGTGTTTGTGGTTGTGCCCCATGACCCGGATTGTTCTCCTGTGGCTATGAGCTCAATTCCATTATTTAAGGTATATGAACTAGGCATTTTTTATCCTTTGATAAAATCAAATATTAACACATTAATTATAAGTTATTGTAGTTTAGGCCGCTATCTTTTCCCAATTAGGTGATTGAGAGGGGCTTATTTTGCTCCAAACTAGAGCTTGACCCACAACCCCTGACGCACTTTCGCCAGTAAGAAAAACATTTGTCCTATATGATACCGTAACTGTGCCTTCAGAGGCAGTTGATTCAATTCCAGTAAGATTTATGATTTGGCCAACTTGGGTTGTAACTGAACCAACCGAACCCGTAGCGGATACGCCTGTTGTAGGTATATTTACATCAGGTTGTACTACAAAGCTTCCTACCGCAGTTACACCTTGCTCACCATTCAAAATGACTACAGGGGCATCACCCGTTACCGTAACTGAATTTATTGCGCTAGTAGAAGATACTCCGGTCAAACTTATCGAAACATCTTCTTTAATAGCCGCCGTTCCAACTGACCCTGTTGCAGCGACACCTGTTGCTGAAACATTTTGATCAGTAGTTAAACTTATATTTCCAATAGAGCCGGTGGTAAATATTCCATTTGGCGTAACAACTTGTCCCGTAAGAGCTTCTGCATCTCCAACCGAAGCGGTCGCAGACTCACCCGTAACAGAAAAAGTCTGGTTTGTAATCAAGCTTACATTACCAACCGACCCGGTTGCAGAAATACCCGCCGCTGAAACATTCTGATTTGTGATGAAACTTACGTTGCCAACAGAACTTGTTGAAGATACCCCTGTTGGAGTAACAGTCTGTCTAACACCCGCACTTACTGTTCCAACGGCAGTAGTAGCCGCTGTTCCCGTAAGAGTTACGGTTCCATCACCCGTGATTGTTACCGATCCAGGTGAGGCCGTAACTTCATTTCCAGTTACATTTGAAACCGCATCAATAACAACCGAAACAGACCCGGTTGATGCAGTCGCAGACAGCCCCGTACTCGGTACGTTTGCTACAGCGGAGACGGAGACAGAACCTACTTGACCGGAGGCTGCTGTAACCGTTACAGAACCTTCACCCCACGTGAGTTCACCCCACGTGCCACGTCCCCACCCAGTAAATGGGACGGAGACATCAGCCATTACGCTATCCTAATAATTGCGTTACTAGCGTCAGCAGTAGGGAAAACAATAGTAAAGTCACCAGCGGTACTAGACTTATCTGCACCAAAATCCAAAACAATTACGGAAGGATTCGTTAAAGCAATCGATGTCGTGTTTGGAGTAGTGTTATATATCAAAGCACCTCTTGCCGTGATTGTCGCTGTAGTAAACGTCAAATCAGCAAAATCTGTAAGAGCCGTTGTACCGCTAGTACTTGGATCTACGTTTGTCAAAGCTGCTCCACCAGAAGTGTAACCTGTTCCGCTGGCCTCGTTAGTAGCAGAAAAAGCCGTAGTGGAGGCATCTAATGTTGCTGATGAAGTATATAGCGCCAACTTAAAAGTGTCTGCGCCGTTTGCAAAATCATGTGCACCAAACATCAATTCTTTCTTGAACGATGTGCACATTGCTTGGGTAATGGCCATATTAAAGTCTCCTTATTAATTCAGCTAACTCTGGTTGGCCAGCGTCAACTATGGCGTTAAAAATTGTTGTTCTATCACTTTTTATAGCTTCTCTCATGTATAAAGAAATAACTTTAACCACGTGATTCCTAAAAGCATGAGCTTGATTTCTAATTATAGGGTCCGCCGTATCTGATATAGATATAATTTTATCCGCACATCGCTCGGCTATCTCTTCTGGCGTAAACCCCCGATTATTTGTTGTTTCAACATTAACCGCAAAATTTCCACCAACATTTAAATTTAAAGCTTCCGTAGTAATCATTGTTTAACTCGTATAACTTTTCCGGTTCTATACTCATCCGTAACTTCTTTGGCCTCACCAAACATCTTAAGACCAAGCATAGCCTCAGCAAATCGTTTTTCGTATGAAGCCATTAAATCAGCCTCACCCTTCATATAAGTGTAAGCTTCTAATAATGTTCCGTAAAGCATGGATATTTCAGCGTTTTCACTAAGCCACGTTGTTCCACTATCCGACCCTGCCGTCAAACTTGCAGGTCGATAGAAATAATGTAATTCTACATTGTAGGAGCTGTCTGGAGTAGGCCCAATGATAAAGTTATCTATGTTGTAAACAGCATAATAGCGAGGACCTCCAGTTGTCGTTGGATCTGGGTTAAATGCCTGAACAAAGTCAGAATCTTTAAACTCCAAAAACTGGTGATCATTGTTGGCATCAATATACGACAACGAAAAAGGAGCTAAGAAATCACTAGGACAATTCAGATACTGATTACCCGAAGTAAGTATACCGCTCGCATTTGTTCTGAAAAAACTAAGCTGAATGTTTTTTAAAATACGTTCTTCGGCTTGACGAATAAATATAGGTAGATTATTCACAAACGACGTTTCGTCGTTTTCTGTGTAATCTTGAACCGCTTGTTTTAACTGTGCATATGTAAAACTCATGATGTCGTCACCGTAACCAAACCAACTTGACCAAATCCTGTAACAGGTTTTAAATTTTCGTTTTCCACTGAAGGAACACCTACGTAAACAGTAACAGGCTCTATCCTGTCCGGTCTTGCGTTTTGTAAAGCTTGAGGATCGGATACTTTTCTAAACGGACCTAGCTGCGGGTGTTTTGGTTCGTATTGATCCGGCCCTACAAGTAAACCGTTCCATTCACGACGCATAACTTTATACGGATACCTAAACCCGGATCTATCGCAGATAGCATAAGAATCTTTACCTGATGCAAACTTAGCCATTATCCCGACCTGTAGTAACTAAACTTTGGAACTACGTTAAAAGAGGCTCTATCTCGATCTTCTTCAGCGGCCCTTTGAAACTCTTCTTCATAAATAGTTTTTAACATGGGAGTCATCTTAGGGTTTTTCTTCAAAGATAAATAATACGCCAGACCCGCCGCTAAACAAGGATAAAACCTAAAAGGAAGATCCATTGTGTTAGTAAAAGTGTCTGCGTCATCCATTCGAGTCAAAGCATCATAGTACACAGTGTACGAAGTAGAGCTGTCAGGGACAGGCCATACTTTTAAGTTAGGCGTAAGCTGCCTATCCAAAAAGAATTGATTAGGTCTACCCGATGTTGTTTTTGTGGGTATAGTTAAATATTCATCTCGGCTTAATCGCTCTAATGAATAGTCGGTACCCGAAACTCTGACCACTACAGACAGAACATCTATTACATCAGCAGATAAATCATATTCGCCATCATTGGCGACAAGCGTCAAAGACCGCTGTTTAATCGTCCATTGATTTAACCCACGATTAGCCCAGTCAGCAAGCATAAGATTAAGAGACCTTTTAGCCGTTTTTAGGTCGTAACCGGTCCGGACTTCTAAGCCACAACGCTCAAAAGCCTCTTCGATGTAATCTGCTACATCTAACTCAAAATCTTTGCTTCCTGAAGTAGCCATAATTAGGTTGCCTTAACTAACTTATACCCTTTTGCTTTAGCCTTTGCGCGAAGCTCTGCAACGCTCATGCCGTTAGTAGCCTCACCACCTTTTTTCATTTTCTTAACCATACCGCCGCCGCGCATTTTCTTAACCATACCGCCGCCGCGCATTTTCTTAGGTGACATCGCCATTTTTTAATCTCCTGTAAAGTTCTTCCCTACGTTTGAAAATATGAGAAGCATTATACTCCTCATCATATCTATCATAATACCCGTTTTTCTTGATTTTGTACGCAGACTCTTGCAATTTAGACAGTCTTTGAACAAAAACCATTGCATAATTTACTTCAGTCAACGGTTCAAAATCAGCTTCTTCCGAAAACTCTGGGGCTTCATCATAAGGATGAAATCCCATAACCCACATATCTCTATCTATAAAAAAACCTCTTGAAATTGCAGTGTTTACCTCGTCTAAAAACGCATGAAATTTGTCAGGGTCCTCATCAAACGTAAAATCAACCAGTATGGCTAGGTCGTGCGTGTCTGTCCACTGCGACAAAGCCGTGTATAAATCTTGATAGCTGTCTTCGTTTTTAAACAAAAAAGCTACTTTATCATCTAACCAGGCCCCTCTAGCAAAAGGGCATGGCGCTAAATTATTAAAAAATTTATTAGGTTTTTCTAATATCTTTTCAGACCAAGACCTAATTTCATCTACCACTGCCTTTTCTACAGGATCTCCAATAAAAAAAGTCATACTCTTTTAGAAACCGCGCCGATAGTGTATTTTTTTCTGTCAGGCAAAATTTTACCGCAACCTATAGCAACAACCCCACCGTTTTCCATTTTTCTAACTTTAGCTTTTTCTGTATTAGAAACAACCTGTTTACCTTTAGAACCTTCTCGTTTCTTTTTACGGGCCGTTGAAGCTCTTTCTGATTTGCTTAAACTCTGCGCCTTTGCTTTAGGCAAGCAGCGATCCGGGTTTTTCTTGTTTTTTGACGTACCACAAGCTCCTGCAATGTTACCTGAGCTATCTATGCGGACCCATTCCTCATCTACCCAATCTTGCAGCTTACCCATTACTTACCCTTTCGCTTTCCGCCCTTAGACTTCTTAGCGTAATTAGGGTCTTTACAGTACTTTGAAGCAGCTAAATTAGCGTAAGCGCTAGGATAAGTATCAAAAGTTCTTTTTGCCCAAGCTTTACCTTCCGGACAAATTTTACTTCCTTTTGATTTGCTAGAAACCGCACCGCCTTTCCTATAGTACGTAACTTCGCAAGGAGAAGGTTTAGGACCTGTTTTTACTCTAGATCCCATTTTATCCGCCCCAAAGTCTTTGTATCCAAGGAGATGCCATAATGGCTATGATTAAAGCCCACATCATTTTACGCAACCATTTTAATTCTTCTTTATGGTCGTCTAAACGATCTTCAATGCGTTGATATCGAAGATCACACTTTTCTTCGTGGTGGGCTAGTTTAGCTAAAACTTCCTCTGGGCTCATATCATCACCATGCTTTACATGACCAGTATCTGGCTGAAAATTTATCTTTCGCGGTGTCACAACTGTGCCGCGCCCTAAAATTTTTTCTACGCCCCGGTTGGTCTTTTTTAATTGACATGTTTGGATCGCCAAACCGGACCAACTTAATCTCAGAGCCTTTCTTAGCGAGAACAGCGCTCTTTTTAGCCTTTCCCGGAGTTCGTTTTGGTTTGTTAAAACCCGCAAACGTCTCACCGCGATAGCTGATACGCCCTGAAGGAAGCCGCTTAACGTCCTTGGTGGTAGCCATTAAAGGTTACCTCCGTTGTCTACTAGAACGCCGTTAAAAGACGCCGACAAAGCGTTACTCTGGTTCTTGTTACAGATACCCCGGACTTCTACGTCCGACTTTTCCGTCACCTTAATCGGATACGCAAAAGGATAGTAAATCTGACTTTCCACAACATCCAGCTTAACCTGTGTGCGGAACACACCGCCAAACGGCTTTACAAGAAAGCGAACGGTCATAAACACGCCGCCCGAAGTTCC
>JGI11705J14877_10001031_pt1 | contig 16319 bp, 16 predicted proteins | sample Etolaghawater15m_FD_14877 | JGI IMG/M metagenome (IMG submission 14877)
GCTAAGTTAACGTAAACGAAAAAAATGCTGATTATTCGGCCCAGGCTACCTGTAAACCGGTTCCTGGAAGATACTTTTCAACACCTTTTAATAATTCATATTTTATGCAAAGAATCTACACTAAAATCTGTATGTTAGAAATGGAATAAAATTTTATTCGATAATCGTTAAACATTGGTTTTACTGATTTTCAGCTTGCATTACATCGTGCAACCCGGCCCACGTTTTGGTTCGAAAAAAATCCCATTCGTCCCTATTCTTTAAGACTATTATGCAACTCCTCCCCGGCAATCCAGCGCTGAAGATTATCTGCAAAAAATTCAGCATACCGCTCGTGCCAATCATCTACGGCATCACAGTAGTGAGGAGTCAAAACAAGATTATCCAATTGCCATAATTGACTCAATTGAGGCAACGGCTCCTCGTGAAAAACATCGAGATAGGCACCAGCGATTCTTTTTTCCTTCAAGGCAGCAATAAGAGCATCCTCGTCGACGATATTCCCCCGGGCAGTGTTTATAAAATACGCGCTCTTTTTCATAGCCCCAAACATCTTCGCATCGAAAAAGTGGTGTGTCTCCTGGGAATAGGGCAGGTGCAGTGAAACAAAATCAACTTCCGGTAAAAGTTGAGGAAGCTGATCCGGTGTACAGACGACATCGGCCTCCGGTGAATCCTGTATTCTGGATCGGATGGCTGTGATGTGCATACCAAAGTGACGCGCATTCACAGCCACAGCCCTCCCAATATGGCCCATTCCGACGAGCAGGAGTTTTTGCCCCTCCAGGGAACGCCAGGGCAATTTTCGATAGAGCTTTTCCCGTTGCTGCTGCTGATAACGGTAAAAACCAAAGTTGAGATTAATCATTGCCCCGATAACGGTTTCTGCCTGAAACCTGCTCAACACACCGGAGCAATTTGTAACCTGGCACTTCAGCTCATCCAGATCCCCCAGATGATCATATCCGGCACCTGCCACCTGTACCCATTTCACACAGGGGGTTCGCGCAGCCATACTCTGGGCTTTGGTGGAAATGGGATCACAACGAAAACTCAACAGGATCTGTGGCTGCAATTCAGCCATCTTCTGTGCAACTTCAGCATCATTGNGAGCACTGTNAAAAAGAAGGCCTGGAAACCGCCTGCACAGGGTATCAAAATAGCNATCCTGCTCATGGTGGATAATCAGGATGGTCGNACCTGTTGTCATGTTATGCCCCAATGTTAAATTCAGGTTCATATCCCACTGTAAATCGTGCGACTTCAGGGTTACGAATANTTAAAAAATGTCCATTTTTGTTATCGAATGGACAAATAGGATTGGTACAGGGTTTGAACCCAAACTTCCTATACAATTCAGGATTCCCGAGAACAAAGAGTGTCTTCGTTTGAATGACTTCCTGGCGCAGGGCAAAACGCAGCAACTCCGATCCTATCCCCTGCCCTTGCAATTCCGGTTTAACAGCTAGAGGTGCCAGATGGAGACCACACACCTCGCTGCCGTGATAGGCCCTGGAAAAGGCAATATAAGCTACGACCTTATTGATATGGATACAAACCCAGTCATGTATTTCCCTGCCATTATTATGAAGATTTTCCACCAGCCGCACTTCGTAGTTACTTCGCGGAAAGGCCTTTCGCAACAGGGCCGCCGCCTTGGGCTCTAACTCCGGGCTCACTTTACGGATTTTCATTTCTTCGTTACCAACCTTATACCGCTACTGCGATCTATGGTAATGATCCGTTTCTTATAAAGGGCACCAATCGCCTGTTTGAAAACCTTTTTACTCACTCCAAAGAGGGCATAAATTTCCTCTGGGGGACTTTTATCCGAAAGGGAGCTTACCCCACCACTCTCTTTCAAAACATCAATAATCGCCTGAGAGACTCCATCCACCTTCTCATATCCCGGCAGTTGCAACCTCAGATCAATCTTTGAATCTTCTCGGATATTGTATATATAGCCCTTCAGTTTCTGCCCGATAAAGAGTTTCTGGAACACCTCATTTTTAAACAGCATTCCAACGTGTGCCTGATTAATAACCGCCTGATACCCAAGATCAGTCCTGTCAAAAATGAGAAGATCAACCTCTTGGCCTTCTTTATAATCAGGGGGGGAGAGGCCAAGGTACTTATCCAGTTTTGAAGAAGCCGTTATGCGATTCGTTTTTTCACTCAAAAAAACATACACAACGTAGGATTCGCCCTCTTTCATGGGACTAAGCTGTTCACTCTTCGGGACCAACAGATCATTCTTCATCCCCCAGGAAAGGAAGGCACCTGATGGAGATGTTGCCGCCACCCGAAGTCTGGCAAACTCCCCTACCGTTGCATAGGGTTTACTGGTAATGGCAAAAAGCCTGTCATCCCCACCAACAGAAACAAAGACTTCGACCTCATCTCCATTGTGATATCTTCCATACACAAACTTTTCATCGAGAAGTATATCTCCGAGCTCTCCACCATCAAAGCGGACTTCGTGGCCCTGGGTACTCACCACCGTAAGTCTATTAATTTTTCCAATTTCTACCATCATTTCACCCTGTCATTGTAGCGCAACATGCGCATCCTGCCGCAGCAGAAAAAAACTTATCTGTGCCAGGACTTCAATCCCGATTCTGCCTCTTTTTCGAGCACTTCAAGCAACTCTGGAGAGTTAAACATTTTTTCACACAGCTCGCATTTTCTGTAGCCAACAATATCTCGTGCTCGAAACCCGGCAAAGGATGCAATGGCAGTTATACCTGTGGAGCGAATATGATTATACAGGCTGTTCCCTTCACTTTTCCTGAATATTTCCTCTATCGTATTGTCCTTCAGATTACCAAGATGGAAGAAATTTGTCCGTGTAAAATGGCTGCCCGCATCACAACAGGCGTATATATCGAGACTGGGAGCAAGATAGGGATTCATGGAACAGCGGTTTTCCTGATAATCAGTACGCAAGGCGGAACGTTCGAAGGATTGCGCTCTACCGGAAAAAATTACCGGTTCTGGAAAAAACAGCAACTTCTGTTCCCGAAGATACTGCTCATAGCCATCATCATCCTCTGAGAAGTCGGTTACGAATGAAACAAAACAATCAAGACCTGCTTTCTGACAACTTTCCGCAGCGTTAACAATATGGTGCCGGGGAACATTCTTTTGATGCCAGCGGCTGTAGCTCAAGCGTAACTGCGACAGCCCCTTTTCTTTGAGCAGAAGGGTATAGCTGTCTGCAAGATCAGCGCTTTTCGCCCAAAAGGAATTGGTGACAACCCTGGTGTAGATTTCATATTCTCTGCATAGACTCACCAGTTCGGCAATATCATCAAGATAGAGGAGTGGTTCACCCGCAGTAAAACTTATACCGCGAACCCCGGCAGCAGCCAGTTCAGCAATAATCTCTTTGGCCCGGCACAGCTCCATCTTTTCATTTTTGCGGGCGTCATCAGCCGCGACACAGTGTTCACACCTGATATTACATCGTGTTGAATAACCGAAAGCAATCTTCCTCATCATTTCCTTTTTCATTTTTGCAATTTCGAAAACAGCAGAACCTACCACTTTTATATTTATTGGGTTATAACAGAAAAGATCCCTATTACCATATGACTGTATGATTCTTCGCCCACAAACAATTATACAACCAAGGATATATATATGCCCTCAAAACTGACAAAAGGCCTATCCCCCTCACTCCCGATCAACCTTTTAATTTTCATTCTTTGTATCCAGTTCAGCACCATATTGTTCTCAGGAATATCGGCTGAGGCAGAAACCCGTTACATACGACCAAGCATAGAAGCCGTTGTCAGAAGGGGCCAGGGAACTGAATATAAAATTATCGCCATGGTAAAGGACGGAACTGCGGTGGAATTCATCGAAGAAGGTGAAGAGTTTTCCAAAATCCTGCTTGCCGACGGTAAGGAGGGCTGGGTATTGAAACGCTTTCTGAGCACCGAACCACCCCTCGGTGACGTCGTCGCTTCACTGCGCACACAAAAGGACGAGATGCTGCAGAGAGAAGTCGAGAACCGCGAGCAGCTGGACACATTATCGGAAGCTCTCTTTCGTACAGAGCAGGAACGCGATTCGGCTATAAGTGAAAAAAATAAAATCCAGGCCAGTTATAAGAAACTGCAGCAAGATACCGCAGATGTTATTCAGATCAAAAGCAATATGGAAAAAGTCTCCCGGGAAAACGCGACACTTACCCAAAAGATGGCTCTTCTCGAACAGGCAAATAAAACCCTGCAAAGCAACTACACTCTCAAATGGTTTCTTGCCGGTGGCGGTGTTCTCGTCTTTGGAATGATCATCGGGGGAATTGTCAGAGGATCACGAAAAAAAAGATCGTCTCTGCTTTAGCACCAGATCCGTCAGATCCCTTTTACATACTGATGCTTTGTTGAAGGCTGGATACTTTTTTCAAGTGCTTCTGCTGAGCCAGGATGACCTGCCAGATAGCTCTCAAAAAGCTTCACAAGTTCTGCTCTATCCAGTGCCACCCTGGTCTCCGTTTGTATCCTCCGCAAATCAACAAGAAAACTGGAAAAGAAATTTGGTATTTCTCTCAGAATATCTGTATTTAAATAATGGGTTGAGGCATAAAGTGTGTGATAATTCCCCTTCGTTTTCTCTATCAGGAACGTTTGTTTCCTCAAATTGGTTATCTCAGCCGACTTTTCACAGCAGTGAAGGCAATTTTCGTCAATCCTGTCTTTTGTGCATCCAATGACCTGGTGGAAAAGACACTGCCTGCTCGTCATCAATGCAATTGGATGATAGATACTGTAGTAGAGCTTAAAGTCATCAGGCTTCTTAATAGCCTTTATCTGGACTCTTTTGAGCTCATTTGAAATAAAGGAGCCAGAACAGTTAAAATTTTCCTTCAGACACAGGAGACTAAAGGAATTCGCAACATTCAGATATGGCCCGGCTATCCAGGGAACCCCCCGTTGCCAGCATTCATAGGCGATTCCACTATTGTTGGTCACAACACGTTGTGGCTTGACCTTTCGTAAAAATTCCACCGCTGCGTGGAAACTATCTCCTATAAGAACAGAGGGGAACCAGGGCAGTAAGCCGCGATTGGCCATAAAAATTCGGGTGAGAGCTGAATCGCAATTCTCTAAATTATCGGGAATCTGGAAGTAGGTATCTGCAGAGCTTCCCTCACACAGATAGAGATCCTCCTCTGCAGAAAGGAGCAAAGAAAGAGCAGGTTCCGGCGTTTGATCGCCCTGCCTCTTGATCCGTGGAACATCAATGGGAGACACATATTCCTGAGAATCATGTAATTCCCGAAAAATATTTTTTCGTATTGCGCTCAACTCTTTAAAAGGAAGAAAGAGACCACGACACAGTCCGTCAGTTTCCAGGGACTCAATAGTAAATTCCGTCTCATTTAACTGCGCCAATCGCTTTGCCAGTATATCGTAATCGAGCGACTGCCCACCATCCTTTGTGCCCTTCAGTTCGACCAGACCACTATCTGAAACAACTGTAAAAGATCTCTCGGGAGTTTGGACAACGACATGCAGGACGGTTCCGGCCTGGCCAGATACCGAGATCTGCAGGGGGATTTTCTCGCTGCTCAAATGTTCAATCCTGCCTCTTACGTCTGTTATAATTTCCGTTTTCAGATCATACAGTTCCCTTTTGGCCTCTTCCATATTTTCATCAGTAGCACCATCCTTCGTTTCCGCAAGATAAACTGCAGAATAATCCCGGGGATGATCGACAAACATATCCCGGTCAATAGCGCCCTTCAGAAATGCATTTGAGAATCCACGATTGAAAACCCTGTGGAGATCTTCATCGTCATGACACAACTCCTCTTGACCATACAAACTCTGAAGCTGTTTTCTCCAGGCCTTAACCACCGTATAGACATAATGGAACTTCTTAATTCGTCCTTCAATCTTTACCGAATCAACCCCGGCATCAGCCAGTGCCTGCACATCAGTAAAAGCTGAATTATCTTTGAGGTTGAGTGGATAATCCTTTCCTGCAACCGTTGTTAGATACTGGTCTCTGCACGGCTGACTGCACCTGCCCCGATTTCCCGAGTTTCCACTGTTGAATGAACTTAGATAGCAGATACCGGAAAAGGAAAGACAGTAAGATCCATGGACAAACACTTCGGTTAGAAGGCTATTTTGATGTGCCGTTTCCGTCAAGGAATGTATTTCCTGAATACTCAATTCCCGTGACAGGTTCACTCTGCAAACGTTCATTTTGCTTAGAAAGTGTATCTGCCCTTCATTATGTGTTGTCAACTGAGTCGAGGCATGAATATGAAGAGTTGGATAGTAGCGTGTGAGAATATACAACAGTCCCAGATCCTGAACTATCAGCCCATCGATCTGTGTGTTCACCAATCTGTTAAGCAGTGTTATAAGTGCAGGAATCTCACTCTCAACAATGACAACATTAAGCGTCAAAAAAACTGCACAGTTATTCGTATGGGCAAGTCTGATAATTCCAGGCAGATCAGAAAAAGTAATATTCTCCGCACGATTTCTCGCATTAAACCGGTCCAGACCGCAGTATATGGCATCTGCCCCGGCCGCAATCGCTGCCTTTATGGCATCGATGTCGCCACCTGGGGCCAGAAGTTCAATTTTTCTCTTCATACCTGTATATTTTGCCACCAATAAAAAATGGATTTATTGACATCTCTATCGTTGTAACAGATACTCATAGGAGTATTTTCCCAAACATCTTTCACTGCGATAGCCGGAGTGAAGAAAGAACACTAACTGAAAGAGGAAGAATCATGTCTACTCCCAGGACGCAGGTCATTATTCTCACCAAAGATTTTCGCATTGAAGGAGCAATCGATCTCGTACCAGGAGCGAGGTTAACAGACTTCATGAATGAGACCAATAAGTTTATGGTTGTCACCAATGCCACGGTTACTGATCATGATAAACAAGAGATCCTTCGGGGAGAATTTATCAACCTCCTTATCAGTAATATCGAGATTATCCTTCCTGCCGAAAAACTGCTTTAGGAGCTAACCAACTTACCGGGAGACACCCCATGGCATTACTGGATAAAGTTTTCAAAGGGGCCACAGAAATGCATGCTTCGGACGTACATGTTATTCCCGGAGAACCGTTTATGGTTCGTCATATGGGAAAACTGGTGCGACTGAAGAGCAAGACCCTCACTCCTGAAAACACCATACGTCTGGTTGAGGAATTACTGAGTCCCATCCAATGCGACATTTTATCTAAAAAACAGCAACTTGACTTTGCCTATGAGCTTGAAGGGGTGGGACGATTCCGGGGAAGCGCTATGCTGCATAACAATGGAGTCAGTGGTGTATTCCGCATTATCCCCCCACAGATACCGACACTTGCCACGCTCGGGCTCCCCGATGTGGTTGCTGCGGCCCTTGAAAATCACCAGGGGATAATACTGGTGACGGGCGCCACGGGACATGGAAAAACTACTACCCTTGCGGCAATGGTGGACTATATCAACTCAAGTCGTGCCCACCATATTCTCACCGTTGAAGACCCCATTGAGTTTATTCATCCCTTCAAAAAAGGAGTCGTCAATCAACGACAACTCGGAAGCAACACCCTTTCCTACCAAAATGCTCTCAAAGGTGCACTACGTCAGGATCCTGATGTTATTGTTATTGGAGAACTAAGGGATCTTGATACCATTTCCCTGGCTATTTCAGCATCGGAAACAGGACACCTTGTCATCGGTACCCTTTCCACTTCAAACGCCGCTAAAACTATTGACCGGATTATTGATTCCTATCCTTCCGGAGAACAGAACCAGATCCGTGCCATGCTTAGCGAGTCGCTCAAGGCCGTCATCACCCAGCGTCTTATTCCTGCTGCAAACGGGAATGCCATGCAGCTCGCCCTTGAAATATTGATAGGAAATTTATCCGTTGCCAATCTTATTCGTGACAACAAAACCTATCAGATTCACTCCACCATGCAGATGGGGAAAAACCTCGGCATGCGGCTGATGGATGAGTCCATAGTGGAGCTTCTCCAATCGGGAAAGATTTCAATGGACGCGGCACTGGCCAACATTGACAAGAAAAGTATGCTCAAACGCTTTATGACTCAAGAACCAGAGCTGGAGCTGGAAGAAAATGACCAGGAGTAGTGGCAGTGACATTGACAGGACTGGCTCCCATGGAAAACAGATCATAGTTTTACGAACGGTAAAAGGATAATCATGGCTCAGATAGATACTTTTTTTATACAGATGAAGAAACATGGTGCAAGTGACCTGCATATGGTGGTCGGTTTCCCGCCTCTGCTGCGTCTTCGTGGAGACCTTATCCCTCTCGATGCCCCTCCCCTCACAGCAGAATCCGCCAAGGATATCCTCTTTGAAATACTTGATCCAGGACAACAGGAAACCTTTCAAAAAAACAGAGATTTTGATAAGGCCTATGAACTTGAGGGTGTGGGACGATTCCGTTGTAATTTTTTATATCAGCAACGAGGTCCCGGCGCAGTTTTTCGCATTATCCCCACCAAAATTCTCACTCTCGATCAGCTCGGCATGCCGGATGTGGTCAAGAAAATAGCCTCTTATGAGAGAGGCCTGGTTCTGGTAACCGGACCAACGGGCAGTGGTAAATCAACAACCATGGCGGCCATTATTGACCTTATCAACGATACCTATCCCAAGCATATCATCACCATCGAAGACCCTCTGGAATTTGTCCATCCCAACAAAAAATGTGTCTTCTCTCAAAGAGAGATCGGTACCCATGCTGAGACCTTCGGAACGGCTTTAATGGTCGCAAACAGAGAAGATCCCGATGTTATTCTGGTGGGCGAAATGCGAGATCTTGAGACCATATCCCTGGCCCTGACCTGTGCCGAACTCGGCATCCTGGTTTTTGGGACACTACACACAAACAGTGCGGCAAAAACGATTGATAGAATCATCAACGCCTTTCCCGCAGAGCAACAGGCTCAGACCAGAACCATGCTTTCTGAGTCACTCAAGGCAGTTATTGCTCAGCAGTTATTAAAAACCCGCGATGGAAAGGGAAGGTGCGCCGCAATTGAAGTCTTAATCGGCTCATCAGCTCTGGCATCCATTATCAGAGAAGGAAAAATCACCCAGATAGACTCACTGATTCAGACAGGTAAATCCTTGGGAATGCAGACCATGGACAGCCATCTGCGGGAACTGGTGGACACAAAACAAATATCCCGGGAAGCAGCAAGAGAGAAAGCTATAAATAAAAACCTGTTTAACGCGCATGAATAAGTTAGGTATTGGACAAATAATTTCACCCAACCTCTTGTAAAAAATATCTTTTTCCTATAGTGTCAGTAAATACTAGTACATCTTTAATTTTCTAATATAATTTCATTTTCACCGACTCACGAAAGGAAAATCCCGCTATGCCTGCCAGTATCTGCAGCACTTCCGCAATTACCACAGGCTCTATTTTACCNATAGATTTNCTACGAGACAANATACCNGTNACTCAGTATTTTAAGNTTGAGAACAGGACAGGAAAACTCATTNCATCCCGTGATAGTGACAGTATAGATATAACGTATCTTCAACAAAATCATGATTTTTTTGAAGTCGGCAGGATCAGTCCTGCAGCCGAACGAATCATCCAGACTGAACTGATAGAACCAGCCAAAAAGGTTCTCGATTCCCTTATTCATCAATTCAAAGAGAAACTTAATGACTCCAAAAAGGTTCTCGATTCCCTTATTCATCAATTCAAAGAGAAACTTAATGACTCCAGATTTTTAAGCGGAATTTTCTGCGGTGATCCATTACGTAAGAGCTTCCTGAAATGTCTTGGAGGCATCTATGATGACCACCTCACCCTGTTGAATGTAAAAAAACTCAACGACTCGAACAGAGAGATACTGGAACAATCCCTCGACATATGTTCCCTTGCCACCATTCTCGCACTGAGAAGTGATGTTACCTCGCAGGATATTACTACAATTTGCAAGGGAGCTCTTTTGATCAATATTGGTCGGACTCAGATATCGTCGCCGCAGGAGGATGCAACTCATATCGACAAAGGATGTCAGTATCTCAGCACTTTGGGCTACGAAGCAACGGTTATAAATATAGTTCGTTTCAAGTCATCCTATGAAACGATAACTCCCGAACCACGGCTCCTCATCGGCATCGTTAAGGCGGCCTACCTCTATCATTTGAGCCTTGACAAATATGGCCCGGAAAACGCTATAGACACCGCTAAAACCCATGCAGCCACCATGAAAAAGCTCAAGACCTACGTCAGGCTTAACTACATGAACCCACGAGCATATTTCCTTATGGCACGGGTCTTCAATGAGGCTGGGATCTATACCGAAGACGACTAGTACCTTTTTAGGGAGCAGACTACAGCCTCATCTTTGGCAGAAAGACACTGCTCAAAGCCCCAACAGCCATAAGTCCTCCCGCCAAAAGGTAGGCACTGGAAAAATTCCCACTGTTTTCAGCCATAATCCCGGCAAGAGCGGGACCAGTAATCTGTCCGACACTAAAAAACAGTGTCAGGGTGGCAAATCCGGCGGCAGCCTTTAAAGGCCCCAGATAATCCCCAATAGCTGCAGCCATAATTGAAGGAACACTCCAGGCACAGAGGGCAAAAAGACCGATGGAAGCATAGATACTCCCGGGAAGCGGATTCAACGCAAGAAGCAGAAAGGACAGCCCCTGGAGACCGTAAACTAAGGCAAGAGTCCGAGGCCTGCCGAAACGATCGGAAAGAGAGCCGAAAATCGGTCCTGACAGTGTCCCTAAAAGACCAAACCACACCCAGAACCTTCCTGCAACGGCCTCGCTGAACCCGTATTCATTGATCAAACTGGTGATGACAAAGGTCACATAGATAACAACAGTGAAACCAAAGAAAAAATAGATTCCACCGAGATGAAACAGGGTGCGTTTTCCCGCATCAAACGGTTTTACAACGAGAGGCTTCTGTTGTTTTTCACGACCTTTTTTTTCCACTCTTTCAACAAGTTGCAACCCTAAATCCCCTGGCCTGTTTCGAATCAACAAAGAGCACAGAACTGCGATTGTGAGTACCACTGCACCCAGAACCATCCAATTTGTCCGCCATCCCTGTCCCGGCCCGGCCCATCCATTAATGGCAGGGATCAACACGCCGGTGATCATGATTCCAAAACCGATCCCAGACACCATAATTCCTGCAGCGCGACCACGAAGGGTCGACCCAAACCACTGGGAAACAAGCCCCATGACAGGAACGTTGGCAATTCCACTCCCGATACCGGTGAAAAAGAAAGCAATCAGTACTGGCCAGAATCCATTTGCCCTGGCCACAAGAACCATCGAGACACCCACCAGGAATATTCCGCTGCTGATCACAGACCTGTAGTCAAAAAACTTTACAAGCCTGCTGCTCATAAGGACGCCGAGCAGATAGCCAAAGAAATTCCCCGTCCCGATAAACCCCATCTTGCTATAGCCAAGACCAAGGTCACTCCCCATCGAAGGAAGAAGCATCCCCAAGGAAAAACGGCCAAGTCCCAGAACTGCAACGATGGTCAAAACTCCGGTCAGAACGACAATCCAACCATAATGCACGCTGCGAAGATAAGTCACTTTCTTTCCGTTTCGGGGTTAGCCCATGGGATATAAAATCTCATTATGCACAGCGTCACATTGGCAAAGTACATCTTCTGATAATTCAAAATCAATTGCAGCTATTGAGTCATCCAGCTGCGCAGGGGTTGTCACCCCGATAATTGTTGAAGCTACAAAATCAAACTGTTTGCTCCAGGCAACGGCAAGTGTTGCGGAAGAGATACCGGCATCGGATGCAATATCCATATAACGCGCGGTGGAGGCAAGTGTTTTTTCATTCACAAAACGACTGACCATTGCTTGTATTCTCGAATCCTTATCCCTGGCATAACTGCTAAAACGCCCGGCAACCTCCTGCCTTGTGTTATATTTTCCTGTCAACACTCCCCCGGCCATGGGTGAATAGGGAAGCAGAGAAATTTTTTCCCGCCTGCACATCTCGACCATCTCATCAAGGAATCTGCGATTCAGTAGTGAAAAGTTATTCTGAATAGATTCAAAACGTTTATACCCCTGATATTTTGCAATCATATTGGATTTAGTTGTTCCGTAAGCGGTATCATTGGATGTCCCGAGATAACGAACCTTACCCGATCGAACAAGACTGTCAAAGGCTTCCATGGACTCCTCTCGTGGAACAACGGAATCAGGCCAGTGCATTTGATACAGGTCGATATAATCACATTTCAAACGACGAAGACTTCCTTCAACACCCTTTATGATATGGTGGGCGTCAATGGCAGTGAGCCCTGAACGTACCGGCGGCACAAACCAGCCAGAAGCGGCACCGGCAACCTTTGTCGCGATAATCAAGGAATCCCTGTTTTTTCCCTGCAGCCACTCACCGACAATTTCTTCCGTTATACCAACAGTATTTGCCCTTGGTGGTACCGGATAAACCTCGGCAGTATCTAAAAAATTAATCCCGGCATCATAAGCCTTATCCATAATAGCAAAGGATGTCTTTTTATCACACATGGAGCCAAAGGTCATGGTTCCAAGACAAACAGGACTTACCCGAAGGCCACTTTGACCGATATATCTATATTCCATTCAAAACTCCCACTATTGCTAATCATCTAAGAACCTCTATCGACAAAACACTACTACAGAGTCCTGCTATGATCAATTAAAGTTGTGATTTGAGTCAACGGGGAACTACCAGCTAAGTACTCACACCTTGACAGGACCACCACAAAGTCATCCAACAAACTTATATCACAGTACTTATTAACCTCACCGCCGGACTCTCCACTATATATGTGGTACATATTCACAACTTCTAATGCAATCTGTTGTTGACAGGCACTTTCTTTCCATCTAGTTGCCTTACTATTTGATATGGTAGAAAATATAAGTAAAAGGAAATAAATGGGTGATGTTTTTCACATACTCTAGCACAGTACGAAAATAAGTGGAAAAAGTGACCAGACATAAGGTAATATCATGGACATTATCTATTTATTTAACACTGCTATGCAAAGAGACTGAGGAAAATCTACATTTATTTGTCAAACGATGCCTGCATAGTGCGGATCGCTAAAAGGCGCGCTGAACAGCCCGAGAGGGCGGCAACTGATACGCCAGAGATGTTTGAGCAGGTTACAAAGTATTTTCTGATTACGTATGAAACTCAGCCAACTTCACATAGTACGAATATAATAGGCTGAAAAAAACAAAAGAATCGCAAGAAAACTATGGTAATGTCATCCCCGCGCAGGCGGGGATCCAGTTTTATACCAGCCCCTGGATTCCCGCCTGCGCGTGAATGACGAACAAAAATGGCTGAGCTTTGTAAGTAATCAAATTTTGTTTTATCACCAAAGAAATGGATAGACACCACCTGCGCAATCGGTTTACAATCTAAATCAGGAAGATATGGCGGCACCTATGCCCATGTAGATATTGCTCTAGAATTTGCATCATGGGTTTCTGTTGAGTTTAAGTTTTATCTTATCAAAGAGTTTAAACGACTAAAAACTGAACAAGTTAAAGAGATTGACTGGAGCATCAAGCGACATCTCACTAAAATTAACTATCGCATCCATACAGATGCCATCAAAGAAAACCTGATACCTACGGCCTTAAGCAAACAGCAGGTCAGTCATATCTACGCCTCGGAAGCTGATATTCTAAATATGGCGCTGTTTGGCAAGACTGCTAAACAGTGGCGAGATGAGAACCCTGATAAAAAAGGCAACCTTCGGGATTAGGCCAATATTACCCAACTGGTTTGCCTGACCAACCTGGAGAACTTGAATGCGGTGTTCATCAACGAAGGAATGAAACAACCTGAACGCCTGGCACGCTTAAATCAAGTAGCCATTCAGCAGATGAAGATACTGGTGGAAGATAGAAGTGCCAAAAAACTGAAAGGGTAACCAGGGCCATAAACCTTACACCACACTTTTTGCAGGCAAAAAGGACACTCTAAGGCAGGAAGACAGCTATCATTGGTATATAAAAGATGACATTTCAAGGTGTTAATTTGGTCCGCCCCCGATTCGCTATGTTTTTTTAATCGCCTATAGTACCAGTACCGCTTTTGATGTTCAAAAGGTTGCTTTAAGCCCTAGAAACACCTATTATTGGATACAAAACGTCAAAAATCAAATTGTTAGCTTGGCTCGACCCCGTTTCCCCGTTATAAACAGTTGGTGATCTTGACCCGACCCCAATTTCACACTAGGTGATCATTATGGAAAAAATGCGAACATTATCTATTAAATATCCCGTAGGAATACCCGCGGTCGTTAATCTTTCTCCAGAAACATTTGAGGAAGAAGCTAAAATGGCTATGGCGGTTAAACTTTTTGAGATTGGTAGATTAACCTCAGGACAAGCTGCTTCATTGGCTGAAGTCTCAAGGGTAACATTTTTGCTGAATTGTGGACGTTTTGGAGTACATAGCGTGGAATGGACAGACCCAAAAGAATTAGAGTATGAATTTACGGAAAAACTCTAATGAAAACGAAAGTCATAATATCAAACACTGGACCACTCATTGCACTTGCAACTGTTGACCGACTAGACATCCTAAATGATCTTTTTGAAAAAATCATTGTTCCTGAAGCTGTTCATTTTGAACTCCTTGAAGGAGGGACTACTCAGGCTGGAATAGGCGCATACCAACAAGCAACATGGATTAAGATCCAACCCCTCACCGTATCCCTTGATCCTCTTTTAAGCAAAGTACTCGATACAGGTGAAGCCAGCTACAGCTTACAGTACACTTTTTGATGGTAAAAAGGGGCCTCTAAGTTATGAAAACACCTATTATATCGGGGCAACATGCTGAAATTAAAATTATTATTTTGGTCCGACCCCGTATTATAAAGATGAAGTCATGAATAGAAAAGATGTATTAAATATTCTTAAAAATTATAAAAAAATAAATAAAGAAAAATATGGGCTTTTAGCACTGGGTCTATTTGGTTCTTTTGCAAGAAATGAACAAACAAATTTGAGTGATGTTGATATTGTTCTACAAACAAAAACACCAAACTTATTTAATATTGTCCACATTAAGGAAGATTTACAAAACGAACTACACCTTTCGGTTGATATTGTTCGACTACGTAAAAATATGAACCCAAGTTTGCGGCGAAGAATTGAGGAAGAGGCAGTTTATGTCTGATCAAAGTATACTTCTGGATATTCTTAAGCAAATTCAGGAAGCGGCTCAACGAGTAAGTAAACGCTTTGAAACTGTTGAGTCTGTAGATTTTTTCACAAATAGCGCAGTAGGGGCAGAAAAACTTGACGCTATTTGCATGTTATTGATTGCTATTGGGGAAAGCCTAAAAAAAATTGATAAAATAACTGACGGAACATTGCTAAAGAAATACCCTCAAGTTGACTGGAAGGGTGCAAAAGGAATGAGAGATATCATTTCGCATCATTATTTTGATATTGACGCTGAAGAAATATATTGGGTATGTGAAAAAAATGTTCCTGAATTAATTCAAACTCTACAACGAATCATTTCAGATGTTTCGGCAGAGGAAAGATGAAAATCATTATTGGGATCTGAGGTGGGATGGGCTACATACTGTAGCGTATAAATGAAGCAGTCTTTCCAAAATATGACAATTCAAGACCTACGCCACCCATGCTGAACTTAAGCCTATAGCCCTTTTTTGTGAAAAAATGCCCAGAGCAAACCGACATTATATTCCAGGATGCGTCTGGCATATCACCCACAGGTGTCATAAGCAGGAGTTCCTGCTCAAGTTTGATAAAGATAAAAAACGCTGGCGTCACTGGCTCTTTGAGGCAAAAAAAAGATACGGCCTTTGTGTGCTCAACTTTATTGTCACCTCAAACCACATACATCTTCTTGTTGTGGATACTGATGAGGATGTTATTTCCAAAAGCCTGCAACTGATAGCCGGCAGGACGGCCCAGGAATATAATGTCCGTAAAAAGAGAAAAGGAGCTTTCTGGGAAGATAGATATCATGCAACAGCGGTTCAAACCGATGAACACTTGCTCAAATGCATGGTATATATCGATCTCAATATGGTGAGGGCTGGGGTGGTAAAACACCCAGCCAAGTATAAGCTGAGTGGCTACAATGAAATACAGAACCCACCCAAGCGGTATAGAGTCATCGACTCAAAAGCAAACTTGGAGTTTTTTTGCATGAGCGATGAAAATACGTTTCAGCAGGCGCACCGTACATGGGTGGATGAAGAGATGAAAAATGACCAGCTACAAAGAAATCGCATATGGAGTGAGGCTAT